>RCUL01000231.1_pt1 | contig 40084 bp, 36 predicted proteins | sample 2167521 | NCBI WGS metagenome assembly RCUL01 (sample SAMN09932745, study PRJNA488358) | compost metagenome | feature: garden; material: soil; isolation source: compost soil in acetic acid-enriched culture | place: Germany: Experimental Botanical Garden Goettingen | collected 2016-01-27
CTACCAACTGAGCTATTCCCGCTTAATCTTCGTCTTTCAAGCCGCCACTGCGTTGGCTGCCTTCACTCACCTCAGTCACCTACTTAAGTAAGCTCCTAAGGATTCGTTCAGTTGCCGCCTTGTTGCAACTTGAAATCCTGCGATTGGGTGGTGCGTATAACTTCTACAGAACAAATTTTGGAGCGGGAAACGAGACTCGAACTCGCGACCCCGACCTTGGCAAGGTCGTGCTCTACCAACTGAGCTATTCCCGCAAAAATTTGCGCTGTCGTAACGTGTAATTCTCTGTCGTTACGGGAGGCGCATTATACGAGAAATCCTTTTAGCTGCAACCCCCCTTAAAGCGATTTTTTCGAAATTCAGTTCAAGTGATGGATTATTCGTCGCTTTGCGTGTTTTTACACCAAAAACAGGCCGAGTAGGCCGGGTAAGGCGAAGCCGCCACCCGGCAACCATCTGAAATCAGAGCTGAATAAAGTGTTCGCGGTAATACGCCAGTTCTGCCACCGACTCACGGATATCATCCATCGCCTGATGTGTGCCCTGTTTCTTAAAGCCATCGAGAATTTCCGGTTTCCAGCGACGAGCCAGCTCTTTCAGGGTGCTCACGTCCAGATAACGGTAGTGGAAATAGGCTTCCAGCTCCGGCATGTACTTAAACAGGAAACGGCGGTCCTGACCGATGCTGTTACCGCAGATCGGCGATTTGCCCGCAGGAACCCACTGCTTCAGGAACTCAATAGTCGCCAGCTCGGCGTCACGGTCGTCCTGAGTGCTGGCTTTCACGCGTTCCACCAGCCCGCTGCCGGTATGGGTGCGTACGTTCCAGTCGTCCATCAGCGCTAACTGTTCGTCAGACTGATGCACGGCAATCGTCGGGCCTTCCGCCAGAATGTTCAGGTTGGCATCGGTCACCAGCGTGGCGATCTCAATGATGCGATCGCGCTCGGGATCTAACCCGGTCATTTCAAGATCGATCCAAATCAGGTTGTTTTCGTCTGCGCTCATGTTATTTTCCACCCTTCTCGCATAACCGGCTGTAGCAGGTTAACTAGTATTAATTAGTGTGTATCATAGAGGTTTTGCCCGTTATGGGCGACCAGGAGCCAGCACGATTGAGTAAAAATAAACTCTCCAAAGGGCAACAGCGCCGCGTAAATGCCAACCATGAACGCCGTCTTAAGACCACTTCGGAGAAACCCGATTACGACGACAACCTGTTTGGCGAAACGACCGAAGGCATGGTGATTAGCCGTTTCGGTATGCACGCCGATGTGGAAGCAGCCGACGGTGGTGTTCACCGCTGCAACATTCGTCGTACCATCCGTTCACTGGTGACCGGTGACCGTGTGGTATGGCGTCCGGGCAAAGCGGCATCCGAAGGTGTCAACGTAAAAGGGATCGTCGAAGCGGTTCATGAGCGCACGTCCGTTCTGACACGCCCCGACTTCTACGATGGCGTCAAACCGATCGCCGCCAACATCAATCAGATCGTGATTGTGTCGGCAATCTTACCCGAGCTTTCGCTCAATATTATCGATCGCTATCTCGTCGCCTGCGAAACGCTGGAAGTCGAGCCGCTGATCGTTCTGAACAAAATCGATCTGCTGGATGACGAAGGTATGGCGTTCGTGAACGAGCAGATGGATATCTATCGTGATATTGGCTATCGCGTTCTGATGGTTTCCAGCCATAAGAAAGATGGCCTGAAACCGCTTGAAGAGGCGCTCACTGACCGTATCAGTATTTTCGCTGGCCAGTCTGGCGTGGGCAAATCCAGCCTGTTAAACAATCTGCTGGGCCTGCAGAAAGAGATCCTGACCAATGACGTATCTGATAACTCAGGGCTTGGACAGCACACCACCACCGCCTCGCGCCTGTACCACTTCCCGCACGGCGGTGATGTGATTGACTCCCCTGGGGTGCGTGAATTTGGACTTTGGCACCTTGAGCCGGAACAAATCTTCAATGGATTTGTCGAATTCCATGAATATTTAGGTGCTTGCAAATATCGCGACTGTAAACACGACAAAGACCCTGGCTGCGCCATTCGTGAAGCGGTTGAAAACGGGAAAATTGCCGAAACCCGTTTTTATAACTATCACCACATCCTCGAAAGCATGGACCAGGTAAAAACGCGTAAAAACTTTTCTGATTCTGATAACTGACAACTAAGCTAAGCGTCGCTAAAATCGTCCCCTTTTTTCAGGTTCCGGCTCCCTTTGGCCGGATCAGGAACGACAAAACAATGGCCTGGAGGCTACCTTGTTAAACTCATTTAAACTTTCGCTTCAATACATTCTGCCAAAACTATGGCTCACCCGCCTGGCGGGCTGGGGCGCGAGCAAACGAGCGGGCTGGCTGACTAAGCTGGTTATCGATCTGTTCGTTAAATACTACAAGGTCGACATGAAAGAGGCGCAGAAGCCGGACACCGCCAGCTATCGCACCTTTAACGATTTCTTCGTCCGCCCGTTGCGCGATGACGTTCGTCCGCTGAATACCGATCCAGCCGTACTGGTGATGCCTGCTGACGGCGTGATCAGCCAGCTCGGCAAAATTGAAGAAGACAAAATCCTGCAGGCTAAAGGCCACGACTACAGCATGGAAGCCCTGCTGGCGGGTAACTATCTGATGGCGGACCTGTTCCGCAACGGCTCGTTTGTCACCACCTACCTGTCTCCGCGCGACTATCACCGCGTCCACATGCCGTGCAACGGTATCCTGCGTGAAATGATCTACGTGCCGGGCGATCTGTTCTCGGTGAACCATCTGACGGCGCAAAACGTTCCGAACCTGTTTGCCCGTAACGAGCGCGTCATCTGCCTGTTTGATACTGAATTTGGCCCAATGGCGCAGATTCTGGTCGGTGCTACCATTGTAGGCAGCATCGAAACCGTGTGGGCCGGGACCATCACCCCACCGCGCGAAGGCGTGATCAAACGCTGGACCTGGCCGGCTGGCGAAAGCGAAGGCTCAATTGCCCTGCTGAAAGGTCAGGAAATGGGCCGCTTCAAGCTGGGTTCAACGGTTATCAACCTGTTCGCACCGGGCAAAGTGAATCTGGTCGAAACGCTTTCCAGCCTGTCGGTGACCAAAATCGGTCAGCCGCTGGCGGTTTCTACTGAAACCCTCGTGACACCGGAAGCTGAGCCAGCTCCGTTGGCAGAAGAAGAGATCGAAGCCGAACACGACGCCAGTCCGCTGGTTGACGATAAGAAAGACCAGGTCTAACCAAAGGGGTTACTGAAGTGCGCCCGATTATCATTTTTCTGATGGCCTGGTGCCTCAGTACAGGGGCGTACGCAGCGACAGCCCCTGATGCCAAACAGATATCCCAGGAACTGGAGCAGGCAAAAGCGGCAAAACCCGCCCAGCCGGAAGCCGTTGAGCAGCTCCAGGCTGCGCTGAACGCGCTTGAGGAACGTAAAGGTTCCCTTGAGCGCGTGCAGCAATATCAACAGGTTATCGATAACTTCCCCAAACTCTCCCAAACACTCCGTTCGCAGCTAAATAATCTGCGCGATGAACCGCGCGACGTGCCGTCGGGCATGACCTCCGATGCCCTGAATCAGGAAATCTTACAGGTCAGCAGCCAGTTGCTGGAAAAGAGCCGTCAGGCCCAGCAGGAGCAAGAACGCGCCCGCGAAATCGCTGATTCCCTCAGCCAACTGCCACAACAGCAAACCGATGCTCGCCGCCAGCTCAGCGAAGTCGAGCGCCGCATAGGCACGCAGCCCGCTAACAGCCCGCAAAATCTCAGCCTGCAGGCCGAATCCGCCAAACTCAAAGCCCAGGTTGATGAGCTTGAACTGGCCCAGCTGTCTGCCAATAACCGCCAGGAGCTGGCGCGCATGCGCTCTGAGCTGGCGCAAAAACAGGGCCAGCAGCTCGATACGTATCTGCAAGCCCTGCGCAATCAGCTAAACAGCCAACGTCAGCGTGAAGCCGAACGCGCGCTGGAAAGCACCGAACTGCTGGCAGAAAACAGCGAAAATCTCCCGGCCGGGATTGTGGCTCAGTTCAAGGTCAACCGTGAATTGTCAGCCGCCCTTAACCAGCAGGCCCAGCGTATGGATCTGGTGGCCTCTCAGCAGCGTCAGGCCACCAATCAGACATTACAGGTGCGCCAGGCCCTGAATACTCTGCGCGAGCAGTCTCAGTGGCTGGGGTCGTCGAATCTGCTGGGTGAGGCGTTACGTGCGCAGGTCGCGCGTCTGCCGGAAATGCCGAAACCGCAGCAGCTAGATACCGAAATGGCGCAGCTGCGCGTCCAGCGCCTGCGTTATGAAGACCTGCTTAACAAGCAGCCGCAAATCCGCCAGCAGCATCAGGCGGACGGTGAGCCGTTAACCAGCGAAGAGAATTGGATTCTCGAAGCCCAGCTACGTACGCAGCGCGAGTTGCTCAATTCCCTGTTGCAGGGCGGCGACACGCTGATTCTGGAATTGACCAAGCTGAAAGTATCCAACAGCCAGCTTGAAGATGCGCTGAAAGAGGTCAACGAAGCCACGCACCGTTACCTGTTCTGGACATCCGATGTACGACCAATGGGCATCTCCTGGCCGCTGGATTTAGTTCAGGATCTACGTCGTCTGATCTCGCTGGATACCTTTGGTCAGGTGGGGAAAGCCGGGGTCATGATCCTGACCAGCAAAGAGACGATTTTCCCGCTGCTCGGCGCATTAATTCTGGTTGGTTTTAGTATTTACTCGCGCCGACACTTCACCCGTTTTCTGGAACGTTCCAGCGCTCGAGTGGGCAAAGTGACCCAGGACCACTTCTGGCTAACGCTACGCACCGTGTTCTGGTCGATTCTGGTGGCCTCTCCCCTGCCTCTGCTGTGGATGACGCTAGGCTATGGTTTGCGTGAAGCCTGGCCTTATCCGCTCGCCGTGGCGATTGGCGATGGCGTTACCGCCACGGTGCCGCTGCTGTGGGTGGTAATGATCTGCGCCACGTTCTCGCGTCCGAATGGGCTGTTTATCGCCCACTTCGCGTGGCCGCGCCAGCGCGTGACGCGGGCGATGCGCTATTACCTGATGAGTATCGGACTGATTGTGCCGCTGATTATGGCACTGATTATGTTCGATAATCTTAATGACCGTGAGTTTTCTGGCTCGCTCGGACGGCTGTGCTTTATGCTGATTTGCGGCGCGCTGGCGATGGTCACGCTGAGCCTGAAACGCGCCGGTATCCCGCTGTATGTCGATAAAACCGGCAGCGGCGAAAACATGGTTAACCGCATGCTGTGGAACCTGCTGCTCAGCGCGCCGCTGGCGGCGATTCTGGCGGCAGCGGTCGGCTATCTGGCGACCTCGATGGCCCTGCTGGCCCGCCTGGAAACTTCGGTCGCGATCTGGTTCCTGCTGCTGGTGGTGTATCACATTATCCGCCGATGGATGCTAATTCAGCGCCGTCGACTGGCGTTTGATCGTGCCAAGCATCGTCGCGCCGAAATCCTTGCCCAGCGCGCGCGCGGAGAAGACGATCCGCACAGCACCAGCAGCACCGAAGGCACGACAGAAGTGGATGAAGTCGAGCTGGATCTGGATGCGATCAGTACCCAGTCCCTGCGACTGGTGCGATCCATTTTGATGCTTATCGCGCTGCTGTCAGTGATCGTGCTGTGGTCGGAAATTCATTCGGCGTTTGGCTTCCTCGAAAACATCTCCCTGTGGGATGCCACCTCGACGGTGCAGGGTGTCGAAAGCCTTGAGCCGATAACCCTGGGTGCGGTGCTGATTGCGATTCTGGTGCTGATTATTACCACGCAGCTGGTGCGTAATTTCCCTGCTCTGCTGGAGCTGGCGCTGTTGCAGCACCTGGATTTAACGCCTGGCACGGGATACGCCATCACCACGATTACCAAATATCTGATCCTGTTGTTTGGTGGACTGGTCGGTTTCTCGATGATTGGGATCGAGTGGTCCAAGCTGCAATGGCTGGTCGCGGCTCTCGGTGTCGGTCTGGGCTTTGGTTTGCAGGAGATCTTCGCCAACTTCATCTCTGGCCTGATCATTCTGTTCGAAAAACCGATCCGCATTGGCGATACCGTGACGATCCGTGATCTGACCGGGAGTATCACCAAGATCAACACCCGCGCCACCACCATCAGCGACTGGGATCGCAAAGAGATCATTGTCCCGAACAAGGCGTTCATCACTGAGCAGTTTATTAACTGGTCGCTGTCGGACTCTGTGACACGTGTGGTGCTGACCGTTCCGGCACCGTCGGATGCGAACAGCGAAGAGGTCACGCAGATTCTGTATACCGCCGCTGAACGCTGTTCTCTGGTGATCGACAACCCGGCACCGGAAGTGTTCCTGGTCGATTTGCAGCAGGGGATTCAGATTTTCGAGCTGCGTATCTACGCCGCCGAGATGGGGCATCGTATGCCGTTGCGTCATGAGATCCACCAGCTGATTCTGGCCGGGTTCAGGGAGCACGGTATTGATATGCCATTCCCTCCGTTCCAGATGCGTCTGGAAACTCTGGATGGGCGCAAAACGGGAAGAACGTTGACGTCTGCGGCGCGGAAAAGGCCGGCGGGGAGTTTGTAAGGTAAGGTGTGGGTTGGTGCGGCCAGATGCCCTCACCCCGGCCCTCTCCCACAGGGAGAGGGAGAAAGCAGCTCCGAACAATCCCCTTTGCGAGAGGGAGAAAGCAGCTCCGAACAGTTCCCTTTGCGAGAGGGAGAAAGCAGCCCCGAACAATCCCCTTTGCGAGAGGGAGAAGCAGCTCCGAACAGTTCCCTCTCCTTTTGGGAGAGGGCTAGGGTGAGGGGAAAACCCGCCTCAGGCGCGATCCACCGTAAAGGCAATCACATCACCAAGCTGCTCGGCGCCAAGCGCCAGCATCACCAGACGATCTACACCCAATGCCACGCCGGAGCAGTCCGGCAGACCGGCTTTTAGTGCTTCCAGTAAGTTGGTATCAATTGGCTGCTGCGGCAGACCGCGCGCGGTACGCTTACGGTTATCCTGCTCGAAACGTTGCTGCTGTTCGCGGGCATCGGTCAACTCGTGGAAACCATTCGCCAGCTCAATACCTTTGTAGTAGACCTCAAAACGCTCGGCAACGCGGTGATCTTCGGTGCTGATCTGCGCTAAAGACGCCTGGCTTGCCGGGAAATGATAGACAAACGTCGGACGATCTTTGCCAATCTGCGGCTCAACGCCAAAGGTGAACAGCAGTTGCAGCAAGGTATCGCGATCTTCTTCCGTATCCGCGACATTGCTCAGATCCAGCTTCGCCGCCACTTCGCGCAGCTGCGTTTTGTCTGCCGACAGCGGGTCGATTTCCAGATGACGCTGGAAAGCCTGCTGATAAGAGAGCGTTTCGGCTCCGGCGCACTCCAGCACCTGTTGCAGCAGATCGTCCACTTCGTTCATCAGGCGGTACATATCGTAATGCGGGCGGTACCACTCCAGCATGGTGAATTCCGGGTTGTGGTGACGTCCCATCTCTTCATTGCGGAAGCTGCGGCACAGCTGATACACCGGGCCACAACCCGCTGCCAGCAGGCGCTTCATGTGATATTCCGGGCTGGTCATCAGGTACAGATTCATTCCCTGAGAATGACCTGGGCCGACAAAACGGGTTTCAAACGGGACCAGATGAATATCGGTCACCGTCGCCTGACTCATGCACGGCGTTTCCACCTCAAGTACACCACGGTCAGCAAAGAAACGGCGGATTTCTGCCATAATTGCTGCACGTTTTAACAGGTTAGGGATGGTTGCGCTCGGCTGCCAGGTGGCCGTTTCGCTCATGGGAATTTCTCCGGTTTCAGACAAGGGCACGAAGTCTACTCGTTAGCGGGAAGAGAGACAAATTTTGCGCAGTAAATTTTCTCGATTCAGCAGACAGTGCGATTCCGTGACGCAATTCATCAAACGCCGTGATAAATCGCCGGACTTAACAGCAAAAAAATCGAACGCGTCAAATTTCCCTCACATCCATAAGGCTATACTGTTTTACCCATAAAGGAGCAGTGGAAACGCATTCGCAACCGCCCCTGTGGCAAACGAAACCTGTTGGTTATCGCGTTGCGAAAAAACAAAAATCTGGAGGAATGTCGTGCACACTTTTCAAGCCGATCTTGTCGTTATAGGTGCAGGCGGCGCAGGATTACGGGCTGCGATCGCTGCAGCACAAGCAAATCCAAGCGCTAAAATCGCACTGATTTCAAAAGTCTATCCCATGCGCAGCCACACAGTTGCCGCAGAAGGAGGGTCCGCCGCCGTAGCGCAGGATCATGACAGCTTCGAATATCATTTCCACGACACGGTTGCCGGGGGCGACTGGCTTTGCGAACAGGATGTTGTTGATTACTTCGTCCATCATTGCCCGACGGAAATGACCCAGCTGGAGCAGTGGGGTTGCCCGTGGAGTCGCCGTGAGGATGGCAGCGTTAACGTGCGCCGTTTCGGCGGGATGAAGATCGAACGCACTTGGTTTGCCGCCGATAAAACCGGCTTCCACATGCTGCATACCCTGTTCCAGACTTCCCTCCAGTTCCCACAAATTCAACGCTTCGATGAACACTTCGTCCTCGACATTCTGGTCGACGACGGTCATGCGCGTGGCCTGGTGGCAATGAATATGATGGAAGGCACGTTGATGCAGATCCGTGCCAATGCGGTGGTAATGGCCACGGGCGGTGCTGGCCGCGTGTATCGCTACAACACTAACGGCGGGATCGTCACCGGCGATGGCATGGGCATGGCGCTCAACCACGGTATTCCGCTGCGCGACATGGAATTTGTTCAGTACCATCCAACCGGCCTGCCGGGTTCTGGCATTCTGATGACGGAAGGCTGCCGTGGTGAAGGCGGTATCCTGGTCAACAAAGATGGCTATCGCTATCTGCAGGATTACGGCATGGGCCCGGAAACGCCGCTTGGCGAGCCGAAGAACAAATATATGGAACTCGGTCCGCGCGACAAAGTCTCCCAGGCGTTCTGGCACGAATGGCGCAAAGGCAACACTATCTCTACTCCGCGCGGCGATGTGGTCTATCTCGACCTGCGCCATCTGGGTGAGAAGAAATTGCTGGAACGTCTGCCGTTCATCTGCGAACTGGCGAAAGCCTACGTCGGTGTCGATCCGGTGAAAGAGCCGATCCCGGTACGTCCAACCGCGCATTACACTATGGGCGGAATCGAAACCGATCAGCAGTGCGAAAGCCGTATTAAAGGCCTGTTTGCCGTTGGAGAATGTTCTTCCGTCGGCCTGCACGGAGCGAACCGTCTCGGCTCCAACTCGCTGGCCGAGCTGGTGGTGTTTGGCCGCATGGCGGGTGAACGCGCGATGGAGCGCGCCGCAACGGCCGGTGAAGCCAACAGCGCCGCGCTGGACGCGCAAGTGGTGGATGTCGAAAAACGCCTGAAAGCGCTGGTTAACCAGGAAGGTACCGAAAACTGGTCGAAAATCCGCGACGAAATGGGGCTTTCTATGGAAGAAGGCTGCGGGATCTACCGTACGCCGGAACTGATGCAGAAAACCGTCGATAAGCTGGCGGAGCTGCAGGAGCGCTTCAAGCGCGTGCGCATTACTGATACCTCCAGCGTGTTCAACACCGACCTACTCTACACCATCGAGCTGGGCCACGGTTTGAACGTTGCCGAATGTATGGCGCACTCCGCCCTGGCGCGTAAAGAGTCGCGCGGCGCGCACCAGCGTCTGGACGAAGGCTGTACCGAACGCGACGACGTGAATTTCCTCAAGCACACCCTCGCTTACCGCGACGCAGACGGCACCACCCGTCTGGACTACAGCGACGTGAAGATCACCACGCTGCCACCAGCGAAACGTGTTTATGGGGCAGAAGCGGAAGCCGCCGATAAGAAGGAGAAGGCGAATGGCTGAGATGCAGACGTTGAAAATTGAAGTGGTGCGCTACAACCCGGAAGTGGACGCCGCACCGCACAGCGCTTTCTACGATGTGCCTTTTGATGAGCAAACTTCCCTGCTGGATGCGCTCGGGTACATCAAAGATAACCTGGCACCAGACCTGAGCTATCGCTGGTCCTGCCGCATGGCGATCTGCGGCTCCTGCGGCATGATGGTCAACAAAGTGCCGAAGCTGGCCTGTAAAACCTTCCTGCGCGAGTACACCAAAGGCATGAAGGTCGAAGCGCTGGGCAACTTCCCGATTGAGCGCGATCTGGTGGTCGATATGACCCACTTTATCGAAAGTCTGGAAGCGATTAAGCCGTACATCATCGGCAACCCACGCACGCCGGATCAGGGTCCAAACACCCAGACCCCGGCGCAGATGGCGAAATACCATCAGTTCTCCGGATGCATCAACTGCGGCCTGTGCTACGCCGCATGCCCACAGTTTGGTCTGAATCCGGAGTTCATCGGCCCGGCGGCCATTACTCTGGCACATCGTTACAATGAAGACAGCCGCGACCACGGGAAGAAAGAACGTATGGCGCAGTTGAACAGCCAGAATGGCGTGTGGAGCTGCACCTTCGTGGGCTATTGCTCGGAAGTGTGTCCGAAGCATGTCGACCCGGCCGCCGCTATTCAGCAGGGCAAAGTGGAAAGCTCGAAAGACTTTCTTATCGCTACCCTGAAACCACGCTAAGGAGTGCATGATGACGACTAAACGCAAAGCCTACGTGCGGCCAATGCCGGCTACCTGGTGGAAAAAACTGCCGTTTTATCGCTTCTATATGCTGCGTGAAGGCACGGCGGTTCCGGCGGTGTGGTTCAGCCTTGAGCTGATGTACGGTGTTTTCGCGCTGAAGCACGGCCCGGAAACCTGGGCCAGTTTTGTGGGTTTCCTGCAAAACCCGATCGTGGTGATCCTGAACCTGATCGTGCTGGCCGCTGCGCTGCTGCATACCAAAACCTGGTTTGAGCTGGCGCCGAAAGCTGCAAACATCATCGTGAAAGGCGAGAAAATGGGGCCAGAGCCAGTCATTAAAGGGCTTTGGGCGGTGACTGCAGTCGTAACTGTGGTCGTTCTGTTTGTGGCACTGTTCTGGTAAGGAGGCCTGAGTGATTAATCCCAACCCAAAACGTTCTGACGAGCCGGTATTCTGGGGCTTGTTCGGCGCAGGCGGCATGTGGAGCGCCATCGTGGCACCGGTCATTATCCTGCTGGTGGCGATTTTGCTGCCGCTGGGTCTTTTCCCCGGTGATGCGCTGGGCTACGACCGCGTGCTGGCCTTCGCCAGTAGCTTCATTGGCCGCGTGTTTATCTTCCTGATGATTGTTCTGCCGCTCTGGCTGGGGCTGCATCGCATCCACCACGCCATGCATGACCTGAAAATCCACGTGCCAAACGGCAAATGGGTGTTCTACGGTCTGGCGACCATTCTGACGGTTGTGACCCTGGTTGCTATCGTCACAATTTGATATTGTGCGTCTTCATCCGGCCCGCCCTTCCGGCGGGCTTTTTTATGGAAGATGCTCAGATGAAAAAATCACTTTGCTGTGCCTTACTGCTCAGCGCGTCATTCTCAACGCTGGCGGCACCGGCAACAGACAAACAGCTTGCCGACATCGTCAATCGCACCATCGCCCCACTTATGCAGGAACAGGCTATCCCCGGTATGGCCGTCGCGGTCATTTATCAGGGTAAACCTCACTATTTCACCTGGGGTAAAGCCGATATCGACGGGAATAAACCCGTCACTCAACAAACCCTGTTTGAGCTGGGGTCCGTGAGCAAAACCTTCACTGGGGTACTCGGCGGTGACATTATTGCGCGCGGCGAGATTAAACTCAGCGACCCGGTGACAAAATACTGGCCGGAGCTGACGGGCAAACAATGGGAACATATCAATCTTCTGCATCTGGCGACGTATACGGCGGGCGGTTTGCCGCTCCAGGTGCCGGATGAAGTCACCGACCAGGCGGCCCTGCTGAAGTTCTATCAACACTGGCAGCCGCAGTGGGCACCTGGCGAAAAACGCCTTTACGCGAACGCCAGCATTGGATTGTTTGGCGCCCTCGCCGTTAAACCTTCGGGCATGAGCTTTGAACAGGCGATGACCACGCGTGTATTCCAGCCGCTGAAACTGAATCACACCTGGCTCAATGTTCCGGCTGCGGAAGCGAAAAACTATGCCTGGGGCTATCGCGACGGCAAAGCGGTTCACGTTTCGCCGGGGATGCTGGATGCCGAAGCTTACGGCGTCAAAACCACAATTGAAGATATGGCGAGCTGGGTGCAGGCCAACATGAACCCGGCAAGCGTTAAAGATGAAAAACTGCAGCAGGGCATTACGCTTGCGCAGTCGCGCTACTGGCGTATCGGCGAGATGTATCAGGGCTTAGGCTGGGAAATGCTGAACTGGCCGGTGAAAGCCAAAACTATCGTCGACGGCAGCGATAATAAAATCGCGCTCGCGCCGACAACCGCAGTGGCAGTCAATCCACCAGCGCCAGCCGTGAAAGCCTCATGGGTGCACAAAACCGGATCCACCGGCGGATTTGGCAGTTATGTCGCCTTTATTCCGGAAAAGAATCTCGGCATCGTGATGCTGGCGAATAAAAGCTATCCCAACCCGGCTCGTGTAGACGCCGCGTATCAAATTCTAGACGCGCTCAAATAACCTTTTGTCCCGCATTTTCCTTGCTGTCATCTACACTTAACAAAAAAACAGCAAGGAAACTTCTATGCGCATTTTGCCTGTTATCGCCGCAGTGACAGCCGCGTTTTTAGTGGTGGCCTGTAGTTCCCCTACCCCGCCAAATGGCGTTACCGTCGTCAACAATTTTGATGCACAGCGTTATCTTGGTACCTGGTATGAAATCGCCCGTCTCGATCACCGCTTTGAGCGTGGACTTCAGCGCGTCACCGCCACCTATAGCACGATGGATGACGGCGGCATTCAGGTGATTAACAAGGGATACAACCCAGAGCGTGGCATGTGGCAACAGTCGATCGGCAAAGCGTACTTTACCGGTGACCCGAGCAGAGCCGCGCTGAAAGTGTCGTTCTTTGGCCCGTTCTACGGCGGCTATAACGTGATTGCGCTGGACCGGGAATACCGCCATGCGCTGGTCTGCGGGCCGGATCGCGATTATCTGTGGATTCTCTCGCGCACGCCGACCATTTCAGCCGAAATGAAACAGCAAATGCTCGATATCGCGACCCGGCAGGGGTTTGATGTGTCGAAATTAATTTGGGTGGAACAGCCTCATTAATGAGTGCTGAGTTTTAGCCCAATAATTCCCGCGACGATTAACCCGAGGCTGGCGATACGCGCCAGGCTCGCGGATTCCCCTAGCAGTAGAATGCCAGTGATGGCTGCACCTACTGCGCCAATCCCTGTCCAGACGGCATACGCGGTGCCAACGGGCAGCGTGCGCATCGCCCAGGAGAGCAGCGCAATGCTGACGATCATGGCGGTAATGGTAATGATACTGGGGGTCAGGCGGGTGAAACCGTGGGTGTATTTCAGGCCAATGGCCCACACAACTTCCAGTAAACCGGCGATCAAAAGAATAATCCAGGACATATCGGGCTCCTTAACTTAAATAACAGTCTGGGGCCGTCCCCGGTGGTCGAAGCGCTTGCAGGTCGTCCAGCAAGGCATAAGTGAAGCGCCTATTTTCCCCACAAACTGATTTTATTTCAATCCATTTGCGAAAAGTCGGTTAAAGCCTGAAATAGCCTCAGTATGCAACGGAGTTCAGTCCTTTATCACTCATCCGACTTCCCTATGATGGTGTGCTTTCTGATGGCAGCAAGCCAAACCCTTTGCCTGATGCGAAAAAAAACATGTTTAAAATTCTCTTGATTGACCGTTGTCACTTCACCCGCTCCGGGTTTGAAGCTTGGCTCAATCATTCAGGTCTGTTCCCGGGCTCATTTATGGTCACCGGTCTGAACAACCTGTTCCTTGCCAGGGAGCACATCCTGCAATGGAAACCGACGCTGGTCATCGCTGATCTCAACAGTTTTATGCAAGATATGAATGATATCCAGCAGCTGTCCTCGGTGCTGATTGCCAGCGAGACACGGCCTTTTATTCTGTTACAGTCCAGCGAGAAACTGGATATGTCGGACTATATTCAACAGTTCCCACTCTGGGCATCCGTGAGCAAAAGCACCGGGCTTGAAACGCTGGCGGCGGTAATTAATGACGCGCTGAGCTCTTGCGCCAGCTATGAGATACCGCAAATTGCGGCGCCGCTGCTGACTCGTCAGGAAGGAAAAGTATTAACGCTGTGGATGGAAGGCGCCAGCAATCAGAAAATTGCCAGCAAACTCAGTATTAACAGTAAGACGGTGTATACCTACAAACGTAATATCCGTATGAAGCTGCATATGGATACCCGTTTTTCACCGTTTTTGACCCTTCAGGAAGTCGAAAGCTGACGGTACGGCGGTAGACCCGTTCCGTACCGTCCTGATAACACTGCTTTAATTCTGCGCTTTCGTCGCTGCACCAGAAATCGCGCTACCGCCGCTTGAGATATCTTCACCCACGCCACGCGTGGTATTACAGGCGGTTAATACTGAAGAAAGCACCAGTACAGAAAAGATCGCTGCAATTGTTTTCTTAACCATAATATCTTCCTTTTATAGCCAATGTTATTTGTGTATAGCCACTTAAGGATAGACAAGATCCCGCCGGTTGACGGAAAAGGAAGAATTTTTCGGAGTATTAGACGTGATTAACTGGCAGCGTGGGAAATAGCATGGCCGAGGTCTTTAATATCTTCACCGACGCCACGCGCGGTGTTGCAGCCGGAAAGAATCGCGCTGGAGAGTGCCAGCAGCAGCAGAATTTTAACGGTACGTTTCATCATCCCTGCCTGAATCAATCAGGCGCAGCAGGCGCTGCGCCTCAAATCATTTACATGAATTACTTCACGCGAGATACGTATTCGCCAGAGCGGGTATCTACTTTGATCACTTCGCCAATCTGTACGAACAGTGGAACTTTAACCACTGCGCCAGTAGACAGCGTCGCTGGTTTGCCGCCAGTACCTGCGGTGTCACCTTTCAGGCCTGGGTCAGTTTCAATGATTTCCAGCTCAACGAAGTTAGGCGGAGTCACGGAGATAGGCTGACCGTTCCACAGGGTCACGATGCATTCAGCCTGGTCCAGCAGCCATTTCGCGTTATCACCAACGGCTTTCTCATCAGCTGCCAGCTGCTCGAAAGTTTCGTTGTTCATGAAGTGATAGAACTCGCCGTCGTTGTACAGGAAGGTCAGGTTCATATCGACAACGTCAGCGCCTTCAGCGGAGTCGGTAGATTTGAAGGTTTTCTCAACGCGGGTACCGGTCAGCAGGCGACGCAGTTTAACGCGCGCGAATGCCTGGCCTTTACCTGGTTTAACGAATTCGCTCGCTTCAACCGCATACGGTTCGCCATCCATCATGATTTTAAGACCAGCACGAAAATCGTTGCTATAGTAAGTCGCCATAAGGCCCTCTGAAAATTGTTAACTGGTAGCTAAGCCACAAAATGGCGCATATTGTAACCCTAAATACCCCGTCCAGAGAAGATTGGTTATCGCAACTTGCCGATGTAATCACCAGTCCTGATGAACTGCTGCGTCTATTGAATATAGACACTGATGAAAACCTGCTCGCTGGCCGTGAGGCAAAACGCCTTTTTGCGCTGCGCGTCCCGCGTGCATTTGTCGCACGTATGGAGAAAGGCAACTCCGACGATCCGTTGCTGAAACAGGTACTTACCTCGCAGGATGAGTTCGTCACTGCGCCTGGTTTTAGCACCGATCCGCTGGAAGAACAAAACAGCGTGGTGCCTGGCCTGCTGCATAAATACCAGAACCGCGCGCTACTGCTGGTGAAGGGCGGATGTGCGGTAAATTGCCGCTACTGCTTCCGTCGTCACTTCCCGTATGCCGAAAACCAGGGCAATAAGCGCAACTGGCAGGTGGCGCTGGACTATATTGCGGCTCATTCTGAGCTGGATGAGATCATTTTCTCCGGCGGCGATCCGCTGATGGCGAAAGATCATGAGCTGGACTGGCTGCTCACTCAGCTCGAAGCGATCCCGCATATCAAACGCTTGCGCATTCACAGCCGTCTGCCGATTGTGATTCCGGCGCGGATCACCGATACGCTGGTTGCACGCTTCGAACAGTCGCGGCTGCAGGTCTTGCTGGTGAATCATATTAACCACGCCAGAGAAATCGACGACGCGTTTCGCGCTGCGATGGCGCAGTTGCGTAAAGTGGGTGTGACACTACTGAACCAGAGCGTACTGCTGCGTGGAGTCAACGATAACGCGCGGGCGCTCGCCGACCTGAGCAATGCGCTATTTGATGCCTCGGTCATGCCTTACTATCTGCACGTGCTGGACAGAGTTCAGGGTGCAGCGCATTTCATGGTGAGTGATGAAGAGGCCCGGCAGATTATGCGCGAGCTGCTGACGCTGGTCTCAGGATATATGGTGCCGAAGCTGGCGCGCGAGATTGGCGGTGAACCGAGCAAAACACCGCTTGATTTGCAGCTGCGTCAGAACTAAAAAGGCAGGTGGCAGAGGTCAAAGTAAAACGGCAACGCCCGTTGCCGTTTTTAATGTTTGCGCCCTCTCCCCTGGGAGAGAGTCGGGGTGAGGGCATCAGCCCGCACTTATCTCAGTTCGGGCACTTATAAACCTGACCGTTCATTGAGCTGGCCGTTGGCGCAAAGCTCGACAACATTCCTTGTGTTGGGCTGCTTACACCATAAATCACGTTGCCACCCATTGCCGCCGCCTGATTACGCAGGGCATTCGCCGCACCGCGCATAGAGCCGCCTTCTTCGCCATGCTGACCCGACAGCCAGTTGCTCTGCTCACCGGTTGCCGAGCCTAACAGCTGGCACTCGCTGCCCGGCTTATCTTCCGAAAAGCGAACGCCCTGTCCCGCCGAAGAGAGCTCATTACTGGAGCTACATCCCGCCAGCAGCAATGCTGCCCCTACGATCCCTGCACAGACTTTAACGCGCATGTTATTCCCCGTTTTCAATAAGCTGGACAAGAGTTGTCCGTGTGTAAACCTTATACTAAAAAGATGACCAAAAGAAAAACCCCCAGACATTTCTGCCTGAGGGTTTTTCAATTCTGGGAGCACGAACGCCCAAATCATTCTGGTTGCAGGAAGGCGGCAAGTGAGTGAATCCCCAGGAGCTTACTCTAGTAAGTGACTGGGGTTCACGAACGCAGCCAACGCATCTGCAGCCTGAAGGATGCAGGGCGTGGGGCAAATTACATCATGCCGCCCATACCACCCATACCGCCCATGCCGCCTGCGCCTAAGTCAGGAGCATCGCCTTTCGGCAGGTCGGTGACCATGCATTCGGTGGTGATCATCAGACCCGCTACAGAGGCCGCGTACTGCAGAGCAGAACGAGTCACTTTCGTTGGGTCCAGAATACCGAAGTCGATCATGTTGCCGTATTCTTCAGTTGCTGCGTTGTAACCGTAGTTACCTTCGCCTGCTTTCACGTTGTTGGTCACAACAGATGGCTCTTCACCGGCGTTGGACACGATCTGACGCAGTGGCGCTTCCATTGCGCGCAGCGCAACTTTGATACCCACGTTCTGATCTTCGTTCTGAGCAGTCAGGCCAGCCAGTTTAGCGGCAACGCGAACCAGCGCCACACCACCACCAGCAACAACGCCTTCTTCTACCGCAGCACGAGTTGCGTGCAGGGCATCATCAACGCGAGCTTTCTTCTCTTTCATTTCAACTTCGGTAGCAGCACCGACTTTGATCACTGCAACGCCACCTGCCAGTTTCGCTACGCGCTCCTGCAGTTTTTCACGGTCGTAGTCAGAAGTTGCTTCTTCGATCTGCTTGCGAATCTGAGTTACACGGCCCTGGATTGCGCCTTCGTCACCCACGCCATCGATGATGGTGGTGGTGTCTTTGTTGATCACAACGCGTTTCGCCTGACCCAGATCTTCCAGGGTCGCTTTTTCCAGTTCCATACCGATTTCTTCAGAAATCACGGTACCGCCGGTCAGAGTTGCGATGTCCTGCAGCATAGCTTTACGGCGATCGCCGAAGCCAGGTGCTTTAACCGCAGCCACTTTCACGATGCCACGCATGGTGTTAACCACCAGAGTCGCCAGCGCTTCGCCTTCAACGTCTTCAGCGATGATAACCAGTGGTTTGCCTGCTTTCGCAACGGCTTCCAGAACTGGCAGCATTTCGCGGATGTTGGAGATTTTTTTGTCAGCCAGCAGGATGAACGGGCTTTCCAGCTCAACAGCACCCGTTTCTGGTTTGTTGATGAAGTATGGGGACAGGTAACCGCGGTCGAACTGCATACCTTCAACCACGTCCAGTTCGTCTTCCAGACCGGTACCGTCTTCAACGGTGATCACGCCTTCTTTGCCGACTTTGTCCATCGCTTCAGCGATCAGTTTACCTACGGTTTCGTCGGAGTTAGCGGAGATGGTACCAACCTGAGCAATCGCTTTAGAGTCGGAGCATGGAACGGACAGGGCTTTCAGCTCTTCAACAGCGGCGATAACCGCTTTGTCGATACCGCGCTTCAGGTCCATTGGGTTCATGCCCGCAGCAACAGCTTTCAGGCCTTCAGCGATGATCGCCTGAGCCAGCACGGTCGCGGTGGTGGTACCGTCGCCTGCAGCGTCGTTCGCTTTAGAGGCAACTTCTTTCACCATCTGCGCGCCCATGTTTTCGAATTTGTCTTCCAGTTCGATTTCACGTGCAACGGAAACGCCATCTTTAGTGATGGTTGGTGCGCCGAAGGATTTATCCAGCACCACGTTACGGCCTTTCGGGCCCAGGGTCACTTTTACTGCATCTGCCAGTACGTTTACGCCGCGCAGCATTTTCACACGAGCGTCGTTACCGAATTTTACGTCTTTAGCTGCCATTTTATCTTTCCCTTAAATTCGTATGTTCAGTGTCGTTCGCGGATTACGCTTCAACAATTGCCAGAATGTCGCTTTCGGACATGATCAACACTTCTTCATTGTCGATCTTCTCGGATTTCACGCCGTAGCCATCGTTGAAAATCACGATGTCGCCAACTTTAACGTCCAGCGGCTGCACTGTACCGTTTTCCAGGATGCGGCCCTTACCGACAGCGATGATTTCGCCACGAGTTGATTTGGCTGCTGCAGAACCGGTCAGAACGATGCCGCCCGCAGATTTGGTTTCAACTTCTTTACGTTTGACGATCACACGATCATGTAACGGACGAATACTCATTGATAGCTCTCCTTTGAGAAAGTCATTATCAGTTATGGAAGACGCCGGGCCGTAAAAGGTTTACCGACTGGTGCCCTGAGAGATGGGGGTCGGATTTTGCCCCTTCAAGGGGCAGGCGAAAAAAAATTTGTGAAAGTGTTACCATCGCCTCTCTTTTGATGGTGGCAGGACGACGTCGATGAGTGGACTCAAACAGGAGCTAGGGCTGGCGCAGGGTGTTGGTTTACTCTCCACCTCCTTGTTAGGAACCGGAGTATTTGCCGTGCCTGCGCTGGCGGCACTGGTGGCGGGCAATGACAGTCTGTGGGCGTGGCCAGTGTTGATTGTGCTGGTGTTCCCGATTGCAATTGTCTTTGCGACGCTCGGGCGACATTTCCCCAGCGCCGGCGGCGTGGCGCATTTTGTCGGCATGGCGTTTGGCCCACGGCTGGAGCGCGTCACCGGCTGGCTTTTTCTGTCGGTCATTCCTGTTGGTCTTCCTGCCGCCCTGCATATTGCAACCGGTTTTGGTCAGGCGCTGTTTGGCTGGCACGACGAACAGCTGCTGTTTGCCGAGCTGGGTACGTTGGCGATCGTCTGGTGGGTGGGATCGCGCGGCGCCAGCTCCAGCGCCAATCTGCAAACGCTGGTTGCGGTGCTGATCGTCGCGCTGATTGCTGCCATCTGGTGGGCAGGCGACATCCATGTCGGCGAAATTCCCTTCCCGGCCATCACCGACGTCGATCATTCTCAGCTCTTCGCCGCACTCTCGGTGATGTTCTGGTGTTTTGTCGGGCTGGAGGCGTTTGCTCATCTGGCGTCGGAATTCAAACAGCCGGAGCGCGATTTCCCCCGCGCCCTGATGATTGGCCTGCTGCTGGCGGGCACGGTTTACTGGGCCTGTACGGTGCTGGTGCTGCATTTCAACGCTTACAGCGCTGAGGCGGCTGCGGCGGCTTCGCTACCTGGTATTGTGGTGCAGTTGTTTGGTGTCAAAGCTCTGTGGATTGCCTGCGTGATTGGTTATCTCGCCTGCTTCGCCAGCCTGAACATCTATATTCAGAGTTTCGCCCGCCTGGTCTGGTCCCAGGCGCAGTACAAACCGGAGAGTCGACTGTCGCGCCTGTCAAAACGTCAATTGCCGCTGAATGCACTGAACGCGGTGCTGGGCTGCTGCGTGCTGAGCACGTTGGGTATCTACTGGCTGAACATCAATCTGGACGCGCTGATCGTTTACGCCAACGGCATTTTCATCATGATTTATCTGCTGTGCATGCTGGCAGGGTGTCGATTACTGAAAGGACGCTTTAACGTTTTGGCGGTCATCGGCGGGGTACTGTGTTTACTGCTGCTGGTAATGATTGGCTGGAAGAGTTTGTATGCCATCGTGATGCTGGCGGGGCTGTGGGGGTTCTTGCCGAAGCGTGGTGCGGTTTAATTGCCGGATGGCGGCTGCGCTTTATCCTGCCTACAAGAGCACAAACCGTAGGCCCGGTAAGCGCAGTGCCACCGGGCAACACATATCAACGGTCGTCTTTATGATCAATACGGTCGTGCTGATCGTCCTTGCGCTGGTACTCTCCGTCAAAGGTTTCCCCGTTCCCCGGACCGGTGCTAAATCCCCCGCCAGGCATACGGTTAAAGCGCAGATGCGGCAACAGTCGCATGGTCAGCAATTTTTGCACCGGCGGCAACAGCAGTAACAGGCCAATGAAATCGGTGAAGAAGCCCGGCAGAATCAGCAGCAGACCGGCAAGAATCAGCGACACGCTTTTGATCATCTCCGCCGCAGGACTCTCTCCCGCCGCCATCTTTTGCTGCATTAACAGGAAATTTTTGAAACCCTGATTACGCACCAGCGACATACCTATCACCGACGTGAATATCACCAGGATCAGGGTCAGCAGCACACCCAGCACGTGGGCGACCTGGATAAAAATAGAAATCTCAATGTAAACATAGAGAAAAATGGCAATAAAAGGTATCCAGCGCACTGGTTTCTCCTGTGTGGCAGACGCCTCTGGCCTCTGTCCGAATGGGTTTGCGATTCGCGTCTTTCTGAAATGGAGACGGTTAGCCAAATTTCAATCGGTTTGCACGGATATTTTTTCTGGAAATATTCAGGCGGTGATTCATTTCACAGATTAATAATTATCATGAGATGAGGGCGATAATAAGTGATCCAGATTACGGCAATTCGCTATCATCAGCATATGATCTCGAGTATCTGGCTGATTGAGGGAATAATCGTCGGTCAGCAAATATTGAAAACCACATATCTACTGTGTGTTTAGTACAATCCATCGGCCGCTTTAAAAGAAGGTTCACATGTTAAACAACATTCGTATCGAAGAAGATTTGTTGGGTACCAGGGAAGTTCCAGCGGATGCCTACTACGGTATTCACACTCTGAGAGCGATTGAAAACTTTTACATCAGCAACAACAAAATCAGTGACATCCCTGAGTTTGTGCGTGGCATGGTGATGGTGAAGAAAGCCGCAGCCCTGGCAAACAAAGAGCTGCAAACCATTCCGAAAAGCGCTGCAAATGCGATCATCGCCGCGTGTGATGAAGTGCTGAATAACGGCAAATGCATGGACCAGTTCCCGGTTGACGTCTATCAGGGCGGCGCGGGCACATCAGTGAACATGAATACCAACGAGGTTCTGGCTAACATCGGTCTTGAACTGATGGGCCACCAGAAAGGTGAGTACCAGTACCTCAATCCAAACGACCACGTTAACAAGTGCCAGTCCACCAACGACGCCTATCCGACCGGTTTCCGTATCGCCGTTTATGCCTCCGTGGTGAAACTGATTGACGCGATTAACCAGCTGGGCGATGGCTTCCAGCGTAAAGCCGTTGAGTTCCAGGACATTCTGAAAATGGGCCGTACCCAGTTGCAGGATGCGGTGCCGATGACCCTCGGCCAGGAGTTCCACGCGTTCAACGTGCTGCTGAACGAAGAGACCCGCAACATCCTGCGCACCTCCGAGCTGCTGCTGGAAGTCAACCTTGGCGCGACCGCCATCGGGACTCGCCTGAACACCCCAGACGGTTACCAACAGCTGGCAGTGCAGAAACTGGCAGAAGTGTCTAATCTGGCGGTTGTGCCAGCGGAAGACCTGATCGAAGCAACTTCCGACTGTGGCGCTTACGTCATGGTGCACAGTGCGCTGAAACGTCTGGCGGTTAAACTCTCCAAAATCTGTAATGACCTGCGCCTGCTCTCTTCCGGTCCACGCGCTGGCCTGAACGAAATCAACCTGCCAGAGTTGCAGGCCGGTTCGTCCATCATGCCAGCCAAAGTGAACCCGGTAGTGCCAGAAGTGGTGAACCAGGTGTGCTTCAAAGTCATCGGGAACGACATTACCGTGACCATGGCCTCCGAGGCGGGTCAGCTGCAGCTGAACGTTATGGAACCGGTGATTGGCCAGGCAATGTTTGAGTCCATCCATATCTTGACCAACGCGTGCTACAACCTGCTGGAAAAATGCATCAACGGTATTACGGCAAACAAAGAAGTGTGCGAAAGCTTCGTCTATAACTCTATCGGCATCGTCACTTATCTGAACCCGTTCATTGGCCACCACAACGGCGATATCGTCGGGAAGATTTGTGCTGAAACCGGTAAGAGCGTGCGCGAAGTCGTGCTTGAGCGTGGACTGCTGACAGAAGCTGAGTTGGATGATATCTTCTCGGCGCAAAACCTGATGCACCCGGCCTACAAAGCGAAACGTTATACCGATGAAAGCGAACAATAACAGTTCGGGTTAAACTTCCGAAAGGCACGTCACTTGTGACGTGCCTTTTTGCTTTTATAGGACATCACAAAAATAACATTTATGTATCCAACATCTAACATTCAAGGAAACGATTATGATTGTCATTGAGCTGATTATCGTTTTGGCCGCGATTTTTCTCGGCGCCAGACTAGGGGGGATTGGTATCGGTTATGCTGGCGGGCTCGGCGTGCTGGTACTGGCAGCCATTGGTGTCGCACCAGGGAAAATCCCGTTTGACGTTATCTCCATCATCATGGCGGTGATTGCAGCGATCTCGGCGATGCAGATCGCGGGCGGCCTGGATTATCTGGTTAACCAAACCGAAAAGTTACTGCGCAAAAACCCTAAGTACATCACGATCCTTGCGCCAATTGTCACCTACTTCCTGACTATTTTTGCCGGTACCGGCAACATCTCCCTCGCAACACTCCCGGTCATTGCCGAAGTGGCGAAAGAGCAAGGCATCAAACCGTGCCGTCCGCTGTCGACCGCCGTCGTGTCCGCGCAGATTGCGATCACTGCCTCGCCGATTTCCGCTGCGGTGGTTTACATGTCCTCCGTGATGGAAGGCCACGGCGTAAGCTACATCCATCTGCTCTCCGTGGTGATCCCATCGACGCTGCTGGCCGTGCTGCTGATGTCGTTCCTGGTCACCATGATGTTTAACTCTAAACTTTCCGACGATCCGGTATACCTGAAACGTCTTGAAGAAGGTTTAATTGAGCTGCGCGGCGAAAACAAAGTTGAGATCAAACCGCGCGCCAAACTGTCGGTACTGCTGTTCCTGCTCGGCGTGGTGTGCGTGGTGATTTATGCCATCGTCAACAGCCCAAGCCTCGGCCTGGTCGCAACACCGCTGATGAACACGACTAACGCAATCCTGATTATTATGCTGAGCGTTGCGACGCTAACCACCGTGCTGTGCGGTGTGGAAACGGACAGCATTCTCAGCTCAAGTACCTTTAAAGCGGGGATGAGTGCCTGTATCTGTATCCTCGGCGTGGCATGGCTCGGCGATACCTTCGTTTCTAACAATATCGACTGGATTAAAGAGACAGCGGGCTCGGTCATTCAGGGTCATCCGTGGTTGCTGGCAGTCATTTTCTTTGTGGCCTCCGCGCTGTTGTACTCTCAGGCTGCAACCGCCAAGGCGCTGATGCCGATGGCGCTGGCGCTGAACGTCTCTCCACTGACGGCGGTTGCTTCCTTTGCCGCCGTTTCCGGCCTGTTTATTCTGCCAACTTACCCGACGCTGGTCGCGGCGGTGCAGATGGATGATACCGGCACCACCCGTATCGGGCGCTTCGTGTTTAACCATCCGTTCTTTATTCCGGGCACGATGGGCGTGGTGTTCTCTGTCTGCTTCGGCTTCGTCATTGGCAGTTTTATTCTCTAAAATACTGTAGATGTAGAAATAGTTATCATCGGGCCGCTTAGCGGCCCGATTCATTCATACCCCTTGGCCCAGCGTGATATAGTATTTTTTTCACGATGAGGAGGTCGAGTAGTGAATACACCTGACGCTGTCGTTGTACTCTGTACCGCACCCGATGAAGCCACTGCCCAGGAGCTTGCCGCCAAAGTGCTGGCAGAACAGCTCGCGGCCTGCGTGACTATTCTTCCCGGTGCCACCTCGATGTACTACTGGGAAGGCAAGCTGGAACAGGAGTATGAAGTCCAGATGCTGCTGAAAACCAACGTCGCGCATCAACAGGCTCTTCTTGATTGCCTCAAATCTCATCATCCTTACCAAACCCCGGAACTGCTGGTGCTGCCAGTCGTCCACGGCGATAACGATTATCTCTCATGGCTCAACGCTTCTTTACGCTGATCTTGCTGCTGTGCAGCACGTCAGTTTTTGCCGGATTGTTTGACGCGCCCGGCCGCTCTACTTTCATCCCTGCCGACCAGGCGTTTGTTTTCGACTTCCAGCAAAACCAGCACGATCTGAATTTGAACTGGCAGGTCAAAGACGGGTACTACCTGTATCGCAAGCAGGTCAGTTTCACCCCTACGAATGCGACGATTGGCGAGCCTCAGCTGCCTGCGGGCGAGTGGCACGAAGATGAGTTCTACGGCAAAAGCGAAATCTACCGCCATCAGTTGAGTGTGCCGCTTACGGTAAGTCAGGCAAGCCAGGGTGCGACGCTGACGGTGACGTACCAGGGCTGCGCTGATGCAGGATTCTGTTATCCGCCGGAAACCAAAGTGGTGCCGCTGAGTGAAGTCGTGGCGGCGCCTTCTGCGCCCCCTTCTCAGGAACCGAGTGAAAAGAGCGCGGAACTCCCTTTCTCTGCGTTCTGGGCGTTATTGATCGGGATCGGCATCGCCTTTACGCCATGCGTATTGCCGATGTACCCGCTTATCTCCGGTATCGTTCTCGGCGGTAAACAGCGTTTATCCACCGCCCGTGCGCTGCTGCTGGCCTTTATCTATGTGCAGGGAATGGCGCTGACCTATACCGCACTTGGCCTTGTGGTGGCTGCTGCAGGGCTTCAGTTTCAGGCCGCACTTCAGCATCCTTACGTGCTCATCGGGCTGTCAGTAGTCTTTACCCTGCTGGCACTGTCGATGTTTGGGCTGTTCACGTTGCAATTGCCGTCGTCCCTGCAGACGCGCTTAACGCTGATGAGCAATCGTCAACAGGGCGGTTCTGCTGGCGGCGTGTTCGTGATGGGGGCGATCGCTGGGTTGATCTGCTCACCCTGCACCACCGCACCGCTGAGCGCCATCCTGCTGTACATCGCCCAGAGCGGGAATATGTGGTTCGGCGGCGGGACACTCTATCTTTACGCGCTGGGCATGGGCTTGCCGCTGATTTTGGTCACCGTGTTCGGCAATCGCCTGTTGCCGAAAAGCGGTCCGTGGATGGAGACGGTGAAAACGGCGTTCGGCTTTGTGATTCTTGCCCTGCCGGTATTCTTGCTGGAGCGTGTGATTGGCGATATCTGGGGGATGCGTTTGTGGGCCATTCTTGGCGTTGCGTTCTTCGCTTGGGCATTTATCACAAGCCTGTCCGCGCAAAAGCCGTGGATGCGGATGTTGCAGATTGTTCTGCTTGCCGCTGCGCTGGTAAGTGCGCGTCCGCTTCAGGACTGGGCGTTTGGCGCGACGACAGCTCAAACACAGGCACATCTTAACTTCACGCAAATCAGCAGCGTTGATGAGCTGAATACCGCGCTGGCGCAGGCTAAAGGCAAACCAGTGATGCTCGATCTGTACGCCGACTGGTGCGTGGCCTGTAAAGAGTTCGAAAAATACACTTTCAGCGATCCGCAGGTGCAAAACGCGCTGAAAGATACCGTTCTGTTGCAGGCTAACGTAACGGCCAATAATGCGCAGGACAAGGCCTTGCTGAAGGAACTCAACGTGCTCGGCCTGCCGACTATTCTGTTCTTTAATGAACAGGGCAAAGAGCAGCCCGCCGGGCGTGTGACCGGATTTATGGACGCAACCGCATTCAGCGCACATTTGCGCGATCGCCAGCCGTAAACGACACTGTTAACGGGAGAAACCGTTAGCATTGGGAGGAGAACACCGTGCAACGTGAAGACGTACTGGGGCAAGCCCTGCAATTACTTGAAGTACAAGGGATCGCCAATACCACGCTTGAGATGGTCGCCGAACGCATCGATTATCCTCTGGATGAACTTAGGCGCTTCTGGCCCGACAAAGAGGCGCTGCTTTACGACGCCCTTCGTTACCTTAGCCAGCAGGTGGACATCTGGCGCAGACAGCTGATGCTGAACGAAGAGCTGACGGCAGAGCAGAAAGTGTTGGCGCGCTACACTGCGCTGGCGGATTGCGTTCGTAATAATCGCTATCCGGGCTGCCTGTTTATCGCTGCCTGTACTTTTTATCCCGATCCGGGCCATCCAATCCATCAGTTGGCTGATCAGCAGAAAAGCGCCGCTCACGACTTTACGCACGAGCTGCTCACGACGCTAGAAGTCGACGATCCGGCGATGGTGGCCAAACAGATGGAACTGGTGCTGGAAGGCTGCCTGAGCCGTATGCTGGTCAACCGCAGTCTGACTGACGTCGAAACAGCACACCGTCTGGCGGAAGATATTCTGCGTTTTGCCCAGTGCCGCATGGGTGGCGCACTGACTTAAGCCAGCATCCCAGCCCACGCAGAAACAAGCAAGCACAGGGCCATTACGCGTTGAAATCGCACCATCGCCACGGTGGTGCGAAACACGCGGTTCACCGCCTTGCCCAGCCACGCCCAGCACATCAGACATCCAACCGAAATCACTAAGAACCACAGCGCCATCAGCGCGACATCCCGCAACGTGTGATCTCCCACCGGCGCAAACAGGCTCACCACTGCCAGTGCCATCATCCATGTCTTTGGGTTGACCACCTGTAATAGCGCGGCCGCACGCGCCGTAAAACGATGATACGAACCGTTGGTCATATTTGCCGCTGGCGCACTGAACAGCTGCCAGCTCATCCAGCTTAACCACAGCACACCCGCCCAGCTCATCATTTGACGAATCAGAGGGTACTGGCGCAGGATTTCTCCGGCACCTGCACCGGAGACCAGCACGATGGCGCTGGCTGCAACACAGCCGCTCACAAGGGCGGGAAGGGTCGCCTTCACGCCATAGTGCTGGCTATTGGTCAGAATGAGGATGTTGGTCGGGCCTGGTGTTATCGAGGCGACGAAAGCAAACAGCAGAAACGGCATCAGATTCACAGGTAGCTCCTTATTTTTGGAGCTCTGACTGTGCCGCTATTTACTGGAAACGTCTGGAAGGTTTGTGCACAACTTTCGGTAATGGGCAGGAGTGATGCGATAGGCCCGCTGAAACCAGCGCCCAAGATGGCTCTGGTCGGCAAAACCGAGCGACGCGGCTACCGCCACAGGCTGATCTCCACGCGCCAGCATCTGACGGGCTTTCGACAGCCGAAGCTGAATTAGCCAGGCGTGCGGTGCCAGGTGGAACTCGCGTTTAAAACAGCGGGTCAGGGTAAAGCGGTCGGTTCCCGTCTCGCGCGCCAGATCTGACAGCCCAAGATTTTCGCCCATATGGGCATACAGGTAATCGCGTGCCCGATGTGCCACCGCCGCGCTTTGCAGCTGCGAGGGCAACTTTTTCCGCCAGTGGCAATGGGAGGTGATCTGCGCCAGTAAGTTATCCATCGTACTCTGCTGGACGATTTTCATTTCATCCTGATGCAATGAGTTAAATGTCTCACCGATGGAACGAACCAGCTGCGGCTCGCGCGTTAGTGTTTGCGCAAAATGCAGGGAATAACTACCGGGGGTCGATTCATATAGCCCGTGTAGCGTGTTGTTCAGCCACTGCTCGTCAAGGTAGAACGTCAGATAGGTGAAGCCACCATCGACCGGTGCATCGCCATCGTGGATTTCACCGGGTTCAAGCAAAAAGGCATCACCCGGATGGCTCCGGTGACGTTCGCGACGGCAATGGAACTGCTGGGTGCCAGAAAGCGTGATGCCCACCAGATAGCTGTCGTGCCAGTGCGGGTCGAAGGCATGGCCTTCAAAGTGCGCTTTAATGGTTTCAATACCTGTATCTGCATGCTGACGTAGCTCAAGCCAGTCGTTCGCCATACCGCCCTCCTCTCAACTGCCAGCATTGCTGTTTCGCACGACCTTTGTCTGGAAGATTTGTGCAATTTCGCTGCGGGAACCGACAGATTGCCGTAAAGTTAAGCAGTTGAACAGCTTTTCCCGAATTAGGGTTGACGGGCAAACGGGATTAGGGTTTAATGCGCTCCGTTGCCCGGATAGCTCAGTCGGTAGAGCAGGGGATTGAAAATCCCCGTGTCCTTGGTTCGATTCCGAGTCCGGGCACCACTTTCACTTCTATAGTCGTATTCAGAACTCCACCAAACTCCTGTATAATCACACACATATCCCGTTTTATCTCTCATCGAGCTCCACGAAACTCCATACAGCTTTTTCCCAATCCAGACTCTGTTGGGGGCCATTGTGGGGGCTCATTGTGTTCAACGTGATTCAGGGGCCCCCAGATGGCACTCACAGCCAGGCAGGTAGAGACTGCCAAGCCAAAAGACAAAGACTATAAACTCGCCGATGAACGCGGCCTTTTCTTGTTGGTTAAACCTAATGGTTCCCGGTACTGGCGTATGAAATACCGCGTCTCCGGTAAAGAGAAAAAATTATCTATCGGCGTCTATCCCGATATCACTCTCGCCGAAGCCAGACTCAAACGCGACGATGCGCGTAAAGTGCTGGCCGAAGGGGGTGACCCGAGCGAGAAAAAACAGCTCGAAAAACTGACCAAAAAGCTAACTGTCGAAAACACGTTTAAAGCGCTCGCCATGGAGTGGCACCACCACAAGCTTGCTTCGTGGTCAGAAAGCTATGCTGAGAGCGTCCTGGAAGCGCTGGAGAAGGATATCTTTCCCCATGTGGGCAAACGCCCTGTTGCAGAGATCCTGCCACTGGAGATGCTTGAGGTGCTGCGTATGATTGAAAAGCGCGGCGCACTGGAAAAAATGCGTAAGGTACGCCAGTACTGTAACCAGATTTTCCGTTATGCCATTGCAACGGGTCGCGCCACCATCAACCCCGCCGCAGAACTTACCGGCACGCTTACCCCACCGAAAACAGAACACTTCCCTCACCTCACCGTCAGCGAACTCCCGGAATTTCTCGATAAACTTGCGGCTTACCACGGCAGCCCCATAACCCGAATGGCAACCAGTCTGTTGTTACTGACGGGGGTTCGTACGATTGAACTGCGGGCAGCGGAATGGCAGGAGTTTGATTTTGAGAATGCCCTCTGGAGCATACCAGAAGCGCGAATGAAGATGCGTCGTAAACATCTGGTGCCGTTATCTGACCAGGTAGTAGCAATCCTGCGTGAGTTGCAGGCACTCACCGGACAATATCGTCTGGTGTTTCCGGGTCGCTGCGACATCAACAAACCCATGAGTGAAGCCAGCATCAATATGGTGCTCAAGCGTATTGGTTACGACAAGCGGGCAACCGGCCACGGGTTCCGTCATACGCTGAGTACTATTCTGCATGAGAAGAGCTTTAACTCTGCGTGGATTGAGATGCAGCTTGCTCACATGGACAAAAACTCAATTCGCGGGACCTACAACCACGCACTCTATCTGGACGATCGCCGGGTGATGATGCAATGGTATGCGGATTTTGTTGGTGGGCTATAGTTTTCAAGCTCGACTATACCTGTGCTGCTCCGGCAGCACTTTTTCAATAAAAATAAAACTGATTGCAGGAGTAAACTTTTTGAAAATACTTCATTAAGGATTTAAGGAAAATGGGAGTTGAAAACCAAACTGTGACACTAACCAAAGAATGGTTTCTTGCTTACAGGAAAAAAACCGAGAGTTATACACTAACTCAATGGCTCCTAGCTCTCTGTCGTCGTAGCCAAGCATATACTGCAATTGATCAATATCTGACATCAACAGATAAAAACCATAAAAAAGGGACGCTAAAACCTACAGGTAATCGTCCACCTCCAGGTATAGATAAAATCAAAAAGGCTTTCCTAGTTGATCCTCAAGGTAAGTTATCAATTGCAAAGGAATTTTCTGATGTATATGTCCGGCATGGCGTAATATCAGAAGAAAACAGAACAATCTTTATCAGAAATGCAGCAATGGATGATGACTTCCTAGGTAAAATGCGAAATATTTGGCTCGCATCCCTTGACAACTCACGAGAGAAGGAAATCCTCCCAAAATTTAATATTATTGATGTTGAAAATATAAAATCATCTCCTTTTTTTGATGAACTACTATTAACCATCAATTTCCTTCAGAGAGAACTACCTGAGGAGATAAAAGAAACCCAAATCGATTATCACTACGGTAAAATTTGCGAAGCAATTTTAGATAACTCAATTCTTAACATTTGTGATAATGAAGTTAATATGCTCAGGCACATGGCCCAGGGCGAGTTTTACACACCACATTTGGATTTCACTTACACACCCTTTAATGGCAAAAGAGTGCCATTAGCCCCCCCATTAATTCATGCTAACATTACAATAAGTAAATATTATGAAAATGAGCAAATTGCTCTTACGTATGAAAACAATTTATTTTACATTAACAATCACTGGCCTACAAAGTACATCGCTCAAAACTTCCTTTCTTATTTAACACACTTACCAAACACCCCCCCTCTAAAATATAATAAAGACATCACACCAGATTTAACTCCAACTACTGCGTACAAACAATCAGAGAAAATTGATGAGATAATCAAAGACCTCAAAGAGCTTAATAAATTACAGAAAACAATCTGTAAAGAACTCGAGAAAGCACATAATCAGCATTTACTTTCCTATTATGATTACGCTGTATTATCAGCCTATCATGGAAAAATAGAAATAGCTCCAGACTTGAAAAAATATAAAGAGTGGATACGCCACATTGAAACAAACAAGGAATTTCATGAAAAACAAAGACAGCTACTAGGCAAATTCATGTCAGACGAATTTCTCGACAATCTATGGCGCCTATCAAAATCAAACTAAAACGTCAATCAAAACAAGCTTCGCGCTTGATAAAAGTCAGAGTGATTTACAATTCAATAACCTTGCTGATCTGTCTCTTTAAATAAATTAAGGTCGCCTCACGTAAAAAAACGCTGAATTAAGCAACAAACGTGGGGACATCCATGAAAATTAGCCAAAACAGCAGCACTGAAGCTGTAAAGATCGATCGCCTGCTGACCATGAAGGAGTTTGCCCAGTTAACGGGTATGAGTCTTTCATGGCACTACGAGCAGAAGAAGCAGGGTAAGCTCCCTGCCGCTATCTGTCTTGGTCGCGCCCGCCGCTACCGCGAAAGTGACGTACTGGCCTGGATCCAGCAACACTCTGCAGCAAAGGAGGCTTAATTATGAGCCGCCTTAAACTCAGTACACAGCTGGTAACAATCACTCAGGATCGCGAACATCAAGCTCTCCTGCCGGTCGCTACCGTACCGGAAATTGATGCTCATTCTGTCATTGGTGAGCCGCTGATGGTGGAACTGCGCCAGAATGGCACCAATAACACGCTTGAACATCTGGCCGACACCCAAAAATATTGTGCAGAGCAGGCATTCCTGGTGTTATGCCAGCTCATTCAAAGGCCGTATGGTGACGAACATGATCCCATCGGCAAATATGCGTTTCATAGCAAACGCCAGCAATGTAGTGGGCAAAAACTCAGCATCTTCCTTAAACTACGTAATCCCTCTCACGGCTTTCCACTTGATTTCGTCCAAAACTATATCCATCAGCTTGAAAATTTCGCATGCCAGTTAGTTGAACTACGTCAGCATTATGGCGATATTCACCCGGTACTCATTGAAATTATTGACAATGAATACCATCAGCTAATATGGCACAAGCAGGACATCATTCAACTGGTCCAGTCATGCCCGGTGCACCAGGAGAAGGGGCTGACAGGCTCTACACACTATTGCCCACCACAACCACATCCTGAAGAAGTGTACGTACCACCGACGCCACAGGAGCCAGATAACCCGGCATACAGCAGCTATGACATTCACAAAAATGCAGCTATCGCGAGTTCTGGTGAGCCAGTCTCATGTATGCCAGTGGTGCCCGCCGGTATTAGCCCGGTTAATACGCATCAGCGCGGTGATTATCCCTCGTTTTTTTTAGCGAAATCACCAGACACGGCTACGGCACTCAATGTGGCAGCAGCAAAACGCCCCGGTCAAGTACTTAGCGCCGCTGAGTTGGCAACCCGCGAACGACCCACCGCTCGTTCTCTTGCTCTTCTTTTTGCTGACACTGATGAGCCGCAGATGCTGGCAGCTAAGCCGTGTTGCCTCACCGCGAGTGCGACCATTCACCCTACAATTTTTACCGCCGACAGCGGCAACTGCGCCGCGAGTGGCAAACCGCTACAACTTTTTGCTATGCCCGTATCAGCGACGCCGACACTATCGCTTCCCGAAAGTGTAAAATTCAGCTATCGCCACACCGGGCAGTGGCCCATACGCCAACGTAAAACTCCGGTTTACTTCGGGTGCCACCCCGCTACCTGCGGCCTTTCAGAGCGTAATCACGCCATTACGCCAGCGCTGGCCCCTTCCAAACTTACGGCCCGTTATCACGTACCCCCATGATTATCACGGGTATGTAACTTGATTCATTCTGACAGCAATATCTTCCGGCGTGGGGCATACCTTACGTTGTGAGTAGCCCTACGCTCTTTAAAAATATGAAAATACGCAGCCTTTACAGGCTTAGGAAACCTTATGTCTAAAATAAATAATCTCAGCCGCTGGCAAGACCAGAAACGCATGATATGGCCGGGCTATCCTGTGCGCGTGCTACCGGAGTTACTGTACAGGGTGGGCAAACTTCTCTTTGATCTCACCCAGGCGCCATTTCCAATGATCATCTCGCTGCTGCTCACAGCGTTGTCTCTTGCGGCTCAGGGGGGCTATGACGTCAGAGGGCGTAAGAACAGCAGCCCTGGTCCCGTATCACTGTACATTCTCATCCTTGCATCGTCGGGAGAAAGGAAATCTTCGCTTGACAAATTGATTATGCGAATTTTTCGTGAAGAAAATCGCCGAATGCAGGAACAATATGAACAGGATGTCCGGCATTACCAGGTAGAAATTGAGCTCTGGAAGACGGTCAAAAAAGCCCTCGACGGAGACCTGAAAAAAGCAAGAGCGGTGGGTAAGGATGTGCAAATTCATAACGATGCGCTGAGATCCCACCTGCATGATAAACCTGTTGAACCGCAGAAACGTCAGATTCTGTATGAAAATTCAACCGAGCGGGCATTGCTTGAGGGGCTGAGGGGGCATGATATTTCAGCGGGGCTGATATCAGATGAAGGTGGCAGCATTCTGAGTAACAATCTCTTTACCAGACCGGCGACGATGAACACGCTATGGGGTGGGCGAGACTGTTATATCAACCGCATGGACGGTAATTTCTCAATTGTCAATCCAAGATTCACCGTTTCTTTGCAAATTCAGCCCGAACTATGGTTAGAGTCACCAAAACTTACCCGTCATTTTATCCGTGAGTCCGGTTTAATCTCCCGTCTTCTCGTCTGCCACCCGGAAAGTACCCGGGGTACCCGCTTCGAAGATACGGTGGGGGCACCTTCTCTGGATGATTCTGCCGACTGGCAACAATTTGAAGCCCTGCTGGAAAAACTACTGCGTGAAGGGCAAAAAAATGGAGGTAAACGAATTATCCTTGAAACCCTTGATCAAGAACACCTGGCAGGACTGTGCAACTATATCGAGAATGAACTCAATGAGGGGTATTCTCTCAATGATCATAACGATATAGGGTCAAAAATTGCTGAAAATACACTCCGTCTGGCTGCCTTGTTTCATTTGTGCTCATCTGAAGACAATCAAACCGGGATATCACCCGGGTGTATCGAAGATGCGCATGATTATTGCACCTGGCACATTAACCAGAGTCTGGCACTTACTGCAGAAGATGCAGAGGAACGCCGTGATGCTGATTTGTTACTGAAGTGGATGAACAGGTATTTTACTGAGCCACGCTGGTATAACGGTTTTCCTGTCAGTGACATCCTGGTGAATGGGCCGAATGCCTTACGCAAACAAGGCCGAATGAAACGGGCTATGCATAAAATAGTCACTATGCATCCGGGGCAATTTCTGATTATTGATACGCAGGGTCAGAGCCCTGGCCGGTCCGGACCACAATATTTTGTTTCAACTTGTCAGTTTGACAACTACTGGAATAAGCCCTGATAAGACGTGACTCCGGCCATTATGGCCGGATTTTCCGACTTAACTTTTTCATGACACGGAGGGAAGCCGCTAATTTCGCTAATCGTTAGCGGGATTAGCGGCTTTTTTGCTTTCCTTCCGAAAATTTCACGTTAACGAAACTACTGTCGCTCAATGAAAAATTCAAATGTCAACCAATAACCCAAAACATACCATTTCACCCGGATTACAATTTTTCCGCCGTCTGCGGGACCCGGAGGCTGATGACCTCACCCCTTCCGCGATGTGTAAGCTGGATGGCTGCAACCGCCCGCTGTACCGTATTCCCGGCAACGCCAGGTGGCGTCTGTGCCAGGAGCACTATGAAGCCCGGTTGCTGAAGCAGCAAAAAAAGCAACAGCCACCCGAGCCCCTGTACTGCAAAAACTGCGGCCACGAAATCACAAACCCGCGTAACACGACCTACTGCTGCCGTGAATGTGCCGATACTCATCGTCGTATTATCGACGATGCACATACCGTCAGTGTGCTAAGCCATTCCTGGTGGGGGAAAATTGAAACGTTGTTTCAGCGCAGTCCCTTCGGCCCTGACTCTGCCCCCTCCCCCCTGACCGATATACCCGGCTTATGGAAGCTTCATGCCCTGAAGGCAAGCTACCAGAAAAGCTTTAACGTCATTGAAGGGGAATGGCTTATCGACCCGGCCACGAATCGGCCGGTAGAAAAACTGACAGCATCCATCAGGCTGGAATTATGCCACCGCTACCCCAACGCTCGCGGCGGTGCCAACACGCCGCGTAACATCGTGCTTGCCCCCGGTTTCACCAATCGCCCTCTGCAAAGCCGTCGCCCGCCGCAAAATACGGACGAACGGTTCAATGCGGTCCAGGCCGGTACGGGTAGCTACCCCATGACACAAAGCCTGATTGCAGAACTGAAAGCTCGTTACGGTGAAGAAAGCGTTTGCCTGATGATGCAAAAAATCAAACCTTCTTTCTCCGGCAGGCTGAAAGCTTATTCCCATCGTAAGCCTGGCTATGCGACCCTGTTCAGTATCATGGTGCTCGAGTGCAAACGGCTGGGCTTTGCCAGTCTTGGTACCCAACTGGATACACTTTACCGACTTGCTGCTGATGCGTTGGGGTTACATCTGGAGTCACTGGCCTCAGCGTTCTTTATTGCCCTGCAGACTCAGGATGCCGACGGGCTGATGGCGACAACAGAACGGCTCGTCCTGGATGAACGTTGCCGGTTGACCGAAAAACCGGCAGACCTGAACCTGCTCAACAGGAACCTGCGCCTTCCTTTGTACATTTACGAAGGCTCACCGGTGCATACCCTGCTCTTCACGGCGGACACCGTGCTGCAGAAATATCTCCACGTTGATATTTTCGAATCCATCCAGACGCGGTTTCTCAAACTGTATAACAGCGCGTTCTACCAGCCACCGGTGCTGGCCTACAGTCCGCTGGAATTCGTGCCGCTCAGTAGCCCGCATCATAAAGAACACCCTGAGCATGACCAGTGGGTTAAAAATACCCGCCGCAAGGGGCAAGCCACAAAAAGGCAAAATCAGCGTCTGCACCAGGCCATCAGTAATGAAGTTAAAAAGCAACAGACCCGCCCCACATAACCGACACAGCAACTGCCTGGCCCCGGCTAAAGCCAGCTCGTCGCTGACTGGCTTTTTTGCCAAATCACCGGCGGAGTTGCTGGGTGGTGTGGCGTCATTCCGGACATTCGCCTAATGGTATATACCTTTACCCGTTACGCCACCATTCCGCTACTTACGCCGCAAGTGCTTCGCCGCGCGCCTGCGACACTTCGCTCACTATGCTTATGCGCATGCCCACCTGTTACCACACGTCACATCCACGCACTCTTTTTAATGCGCATCATCTCGCGACTGATTGCGCCAATGGGCTCTACTCTGCGTCAGCTCACCAGCACGTGAGGCAGCCCCACTTTACTCAGGCTGCCGATCACCTGTAAGCACACAGGCTACCTTTATGCGTCAGCCCGTTGTCGCGCTCGTATAGTACCTGCGTGACCTGCTGGCGTGCGCACTGCACGTCCCACCGACTCGTGTGTGCCTGTAGCCGTTCAGCTTGCGTACCGACCACTACTTCCGCTTATCCACCCGCTACTGTCATCCGTAGTTTTGCTCGTACTTACCTGTCGATTATTCCAGCGACATCTATACCTGCCTGCCTGCAACTTATGTAATCACTGGCCTCTTTCCTTTATTAATGGACCACCTCTTCCCGTGTTGAATTAATTATCGATATCAGTATTCACTTGTTATTATAGAGTGAACCGATTTCTTTCACGATCAGGTATCTTTCTATAAGCCATCAATAGCAATCAGCATCTTTTGTAGCGTGTGAGTTTAATCAAGGGGTGACTGGTCCTGTAATAGTTCTATTTACGGTTTTAAACGAGGTTACTTGTCGTTATTTAAGCGGATATAGCTCACTGCCTGCCGGGGGTTTTACTATTTTCTCGTGCCCCGACTACACACGGAGCAGTCTGGTTTTCTATATTATCGTATTGACCCTTCATTCCGACAAATAGCACACCAGCCATCTGTAAACTTTATGCTTACCGCTGGTACTACTTCACCGTAGGGATCTGCACCAGTGCTGGTTGACGACAGACCCCGTAGGACTGAGTTCAGGCCAGACCGCCACGATCTCGCTGACGGCTTAATCAAATAATTGCTCAATCTGATCATCGGCTAAGAGCGAGCAGCGGAAGTTGGCACTTTTACTCCCACAAAAGTGACTACAGAAACAGTTGCAATTCAAATTAACTTTATTAGAAAGTATAGTGCTTCCATTGCTTTATCATGCCCTTAAACATTAAAGCTAAGCCAGCGTTCTAACAACCCCGATTTATTCAAAGGAACCGAGTGATCATTTAGTTTTTTACCTTCCAACTTACTTTTAGCAAAGTATGTGCAATCAGGTTTGAAATGTACGGTGAGAACGTCAGGATTAATAGCCATTAAACCAGCATCAAAAAGACGATGCAAACATGCAAGCATCAATACTCCGTTAGAGGTGTTATTATTTCCCGTTCCTATTGGCTCAATGTGAGCGGCCTCTAGAGCTTCTCCGCTATTCGTTATGGCACAACGATAACCAAAGTTAGCGGCTACACGCTCTTTAAAATCGTTCTGATTGGTACGGGTACGAACAATGCGATCAGCGAACAACGCTTGCTCAATAGATTCAGAAATAGCAGGAATGTAAGAAGGATCATTAGCAACTGAGTCTACAGCTGCTTCTACAAGCGTTTCTACGGCGTTTGTAATGGTCTTTTGTTCAGGGGGAATAATTGCTTCTAGAGGGCGTACAGGGGTTTTTATGAGGTGTTTTGACGGCTTACAGACACTAAGAAATTCATGTACCTGTTTTACATCCATGCCTTGCTTAGTTGCTTCACGTTTGAAAGCATCAACCATAGCAACGGTATACCCATTTTCTGCAAACAACCTGATCCACTTATCACTAAAGGATTCTGGAGTTTTGGCAACAGGAATAGAAACAACTTCCTCTACTGATTCATTAGATGATAATACAGGCGACTCAATTACAATATCAGCAGCGGCAACAGGCGTTTCAATTTCTACAATTAACTTAGATGTACTTACGCTTGCATGATGAACATCTCTAGTATGGTCTACAAATCCGCCAAAAGATTTAAAATCAATCTTGCATTCGATACATGAAACAGGACGTCTTATAAGGACTGCTTCTATCTTTCTTTGTTCGTTCTTAGCTTGATTAATTTCGTCCTGTTTAACTTTCGCTATATGCCAAAGATCAGATTTAATCCTTTCCTCATTAGGAATAGCTCTATATTTTACTGAAAGTGTTACTTTAGTCGCAGGTTTACTTTTTTCGTTATTGAGCCGCTCTAGTGTTTCACGCTGAATAATAGCTTTTGCTTTCTTCGTTGCTTGGTTTCTTGACAAACCAGATGCAAGAAGTTCAAGCATTAAATTTGAATAAAGTTGAGGGTTATGCTTACGTTTTTGGTTAACTAACTTACGTTTTTGGTTGTAGATTTCCATTTGTTCAGGAGTTAAAGCACCTCCTACACTACGGATAGTAGCAGGTGCAGTTAACGGCTTCTTACCGTTCATATTCCTTTTTACTTGCTCTTTGCTAACTCTGACTTTAGCTATAGGGTCTTCTACATGGAAATCATGGCAGCTATCATTTTGGGTGCTGATCAGCACCCCTCTAACCTCTTCAGGAATTGGCTTACCTTCACGGCTTGCTCTTCCCCATGCCTTGATAGCTTCTAAGCGTGTCATTTTCATGTGAGTACCTGAAAAATCTGTAGATATGGGGAAGTATACAAACCATTCTTATCAATCGTCTATACATGCGACGGCAAGCACTGACTGAATGAAGGCATTATCGGTCATTTATTAATCCAATTAAAAAGGCATAGAAACGGCATAGGCGTTGGAACTATAGCCAGAACCATGACGCCTGTGATTGATGAAGAAGTTAGCTGCTGCTTTTAGAATTATAAAATTCATTGTGAATCAGTTTGTTATTGTAAGTATCTCTGTAAAACGAACCATCAATTTTTAGAGGACCTCTGGCACTAAACTGCCCGCATGGGTTTCTTTGGGCAGTTGTGAGCGAAAAGCTGTCGGTCAGATACTTCGAGCCTCTCAACAACCATTCAGCCTACATGGACAGAATGCCTTGGGCGGCCTGTTCGCGCTTTAAGGGCGGAATTTTGAAATTACATAGGCTATTGCAAGAATATGAACCAAGGTGCATTTCCTTACGTAGCACGCATCGTGTCTATCATGAACTAATATTAATTATCGTCACGATCAAAAAAAATTCTAATATCGTTCACCGTTCTTTTCCCATTCAGTTTGTCAATGTATTTCCTGAATTGATGGATTATAGCAACGCCCTCACCGCCTTTTGTGCCGTATACATTGTGCGGCTCATCAGGTGTTTTGCAGTATTTTGGATCATCAATGGTGAAAAATGTCCTGCAATTAAATGGCCTGTATTCGTATATAGCGCAGATGTCGGATATCAGGAAAGGACAATCTGTGTTGGACTTTGCTTTTCTTTTTTTATTTTCCATTATTTTGTGGTTCGTGTATTTTTCAATGTAGCTGGCCTCAAGCGCTGTCACTTTAACAGCTATTTTGCAGCATGAGCTACAGCCTTTGCTGCATACTGTAAATGTGGAGGCAAACTTGCTGTATGTATCCAGAAAATTATAGATTAATAGTAGGCTTGAAAATGGGTCACTTTTAGTTGCGTTCAGTTTTAACTGAAGTGACTGGCATTCTTCGATAATGTAATCATGAATCGCCACGGATAATCTAGACACTTCCGAGCCGTTGATAATACTGGTTTTCA
>RCUL01000232.1_pt1 | contig 39877 bp, 30 predicted proteins | sample 2167521 | NCBI WGS metagenome assembly RCUL01 (sample SAMN09932745, study PRJNA488358) | compost metagenome | feature: garden; material: soil; isolation source: compost soil in acetic acid-enriched culture | place: Germany: Experimental Botanical Garden Goettingen | collected 2016-01-27
TTTTCATATTTTTATTGTTCGACAATGTTTTTCAAGAGATCCACCTATTTCTTTTTAGGTTTATTGTTGCTTATTGGATGTAAAAAAGACATTCCATCTGGTATCACTCCAGTAGATCCCGAACCAATTGATAGAAGCAAAATGCCTATTCCAGCAGGATTTACAGATAATTTGGCTTCAATAAAGATTAGTAGTATAGCCAATGCGAATGAGCCTGGATCTTCACGTCCTGAATTGATCCAGGATATATCTGGTAAAAATGCAAGTTATTGTCATCCTGATGTTGAGTATTTCCCAAAAGGCTTCAACGGATACAAATATTGGATGGTCTTTACACCCTATTTTGGTATATTAGGTTCTGATCGAGCTGCATCTTTATACGAAAATCCCAGTATTGTGGTATCAAATGACGGCAAAGAATGGATCACGCCAACAGGGTTATCCAATCCCATACAACGTCGTCCTGCTTTAGAAGATTCCTATATTCCTCCGAGTGGCATACCCAACCAAGGCTACTGGTCTGATGTCGATTGGAACTTTAATGGAAAGGAGTTTGAATTATATTATAGAGGATGTTTCTTTTCCAATAAAATTTTAAGACAATGGGGTGCAAAGAGCAATAATAATACGAGAAAACTAAATCAAGAAGCCGAGCGTGTCATTGTTAGGCAAACTTCGATCGATGGAATTCATTGGACTCCACTTGAAGTTGTATACACGAGCAATGAACCAGCTTCTATTCAGGACAATCATATCATATCACCTTCTTTTGTTAGAAATGAGAATGAGATGTTTAGCTACGAAGTAGATTTTAAGCCAACCTATCAATCTCCTATCATGACAAACATCTTACTGCGTTCGTCATCCAATGGACTGGACTTTACAGCCTATAGAAATAGTAGACAAGTTAAATTCATCAATAAACCTTGGCTTGAATTAAATAAAAGTTATTCGACCTGGCATCTGCAAGCTGCCTATATTGACGGTTATTATTTTCTATGTCTCGCTATAGGAAATGTGGATAGATACTCCTCAGACTTGAATTATCTCGCCTATTCAAAGGATGGAATACATTTCCGTGTATTTGAAACACCTTTAGCTTCATCAAATGTATATCGCTCGGCTGTGTTTGCCAAATCTTCTTCAACAAATGACATCGAATTTGGTGCTGTTATTGGCTATAAATCCGGTGCGTTTGGTTATAGGGAATTTAAGTTAAACAAGAAGGTATTGGAAGATGGGTTAAAATAAAATAATATGGGCTGTAATACTTACTTTTATAGCTTGACCTTAACGCACTAAAAATGACAATCAAAGATATTGAAATTGTAAAAACAGAGATTCTATCGGATAATTGGTATACCTTAAAAAAAATCACCTATCAATATACAAAGCCGGACGGAACAGTACAACAACAAAGTCGAGAAGCTTACGATCGTGGAAATGGTGCTGTAATACTACTTTATAACACAATATCCAGAACCGTTATACTGACAAGACAGTTTAGAATTCCAACATATATAAATGGGAATGAATCTGGAATGTTAATAGAGGCTTGTGCAGGTTTGTTAGATCAAGACTCGCCACAAGATTGTATCCGCAGAGAAACAGAAGAAGAAACTGGCTATCAGATCAAGGAAGCAAAAAAAATATTTGAAGCGTATATGTCCCCAGGCTCGGTTACCGAAATTCTACATTTCTTTATCGCGGAGTATACGAACAATATGAAGGTTAGTGATGGAGGAGGTTTACAGGAAGAGGAGGAAAATATTGAAATCCTAGAAATTAATATTGATGATGCTTTAGCTATGATCGAAAGCGGTGAAATCAAGGATGGCAAGACTATCATGCTCTTACAATATATTAAGTTGAAAAGTATTATGTAAATCGTTACTTTCAACTGGGCATCTTAATGGGCTACCTCCCTGAAAATAAATTTAGTCTCTTGGAAATTGATTGTCGATGGTATATAATGAGGAATGCCCATATATTCTTGTTCGGTACCAGTTCCTAAAATATATTGAGACCCTTTCTTAAGCAAAATAAAGGGTCTCCTTTTTTTCTGTCCCCAGCCGAACGGCGTATAGTAATAATCACCGCTCAGGGTATCATTTTTGATATTCCCCCGAACCTCTCCCGAGTCAATTTCACCACCGGGTCTATAAAAACGTAACTTTCCATGAAAACGGCTTTCAAAGAGATCAAGTTCCAGTTGAGCACTATCGCGATTACTATAAGCAACATACTTCTTTAATAACTCTGCATCCCGCCTCTTTTCCTCACAGCTTGCAAACGAGAGAACCAACAAAACACAATAAACGGCAATTATTATTAAACGCATTCTTCCTATGAAATTTAAATACTCCTAGAATGTGCTAAAAATAACCTATTCTTCTTAAAAACAACGAAATTGTGATAAAATAAATCTATCATTAAAATGTTAGCCATTTCCCGCGTTAGCGACGACTTTATCTGCCAAAGCTTTAAGCTGTTGCATATCTGAATAATCCAGTTTTAAAGCTTCAAAAATCTGCATCGGAATACAACCCGCTTTTTCTTTCAATTGCAAGCCCAGATCTGTGAGACGAATCTTTACCACTCGTTCATCCGTCTTACTGCGCGTGCGGGTAAGTAGCGCCTTGCTTTCCAATCGTTTCAGCAGTGGTGTAAGGGTACCATTATCCAAAAATAACTTCTCCCCTAATTGGTTTACGGTTTGTTCGTTATTTTCCCATAAAGCCATCATTGTGATATATTGTGGATAAGTCAAATCTACTTCTGCTAGAATACCGCGATAGTGCTGCATAATCTCGCGATGCAGAACATATACGGAAAAACATAATTGTTTGTCCAGTTTCAATAAATCATCCATCTTACAAAGATATTGTTTTCTATAGTTTGAAGTATATAATGTTTCTATTTATACTCAACAACAAATTCTTCTTTCGGCATTCTGACTTTTTTCATTGTAGAGATCCAGTCACGGGAAGTATCTGCAACACCAACATACATTAATGATACACTTTTCAATCCAAGTTTTTCCAATTGCAATACTTCATCTACTACTTTGTTATCAAAGCCTTCCGCTGGAGTGGAATCAACCCTGAGTTCTGCTGCTTGTGCCAGAGCTAAACCTAAAGCAATATAAGTTTGTCGTGCTGTATGAGCAAAATTACGTTCCGCAGCTTCATTTAGATAAATGGATTTCAACTTATCTGTATACGATCCAAAGCGGCCACGAGGTAAATCTCGCTCATCTGTAGTGAAATCATATACTTTATCAATGCGCTCTTCGGTGTATTTATCCCAAGCTGCAAAAATCAGCACATGGGAACATTCTCGCATACATTCTGGATTTAAGGCTCCTTTTGCTAATTCATCTTTCAAAGCTTGATTTTCAACTACCAATACCTTAAAAGGTTGTAAACCCGATGATGTTGGCGCAAAACGAGCTGCCTCCAATATCTTATCTATATTTTCTTGAGTAACCTTTTTTGTCGGATCATACGCTTTCACAGCATGTCTCCATTGTAAATCTGTTATTAATGACATTTAATTGTTTGTTTATTTTGAAAAAAGAACGAATAATATTGCTAGCAATGCCGGAATTCCCTGTACAAAGAATATCTTTTTACTTGCTGTGATACCTCCGAAAATGCCGGCAACAAGAACACAACCTAGAAAGAATAGGCGAACATTGTCACTCCAGATCGGATCATTGATAAAAAATGACCAAGCCAAACCGGCGACCAAAAAGCCATTATATAGGCCCTGATTGGCAGCAAGCCCTTTTGTAGGTTTAAATAGCTCGCTTGGTAGCGCTTTACCGAAACTACGCCTTCCAGCAGTTTCCCATGCGAACATTTCCATCCACACAATGTAAATATGTTCTATTAATACAAGTACAGTAAGCACTGTGGCAATATAATTCATATATTATTCGTTATTTGATACGGTTAACTTCACATCGATATTACCTCTGGTCGCATTAGAATACGGACATACCTGATGTGCTTTTTCAATCAGTTGTTGTGCTACATTCAAACTAACCGCAGGGATATTGGCATGCAACTCCGCGGCAAGTCCAAAACCACCATTTTCTAATTGACCAATACTCACCTGGGCGGTAACAGTTGTTTCACCTGTTTTTATCTTTTCTTGTCTAATCACCAAATTCAAGGCACTATCAAAGCAAGCAGCATAACCCGCTGCAAAAAGCATTTCTGGGTTTGCATAATCATCATTTGCTCCGCCAAGACCCTTCGGCATACGTACCGCCAAGTCCAATACAGCATTTTCACTTTTTACTTGACCGTTTCTTCCTCCTGTGGCTATAGCGCCGATTGTATATAACGTTTTCATATTTATTTTGTTTTTTTTGTTTCTACTACACAAATGTAGATTGAAAAATTATATTGTGCAAAATATAATTTGACTAATGACATTTAAATGAAAATTGTCCGTATTGTCCAAATGAGGAAAACTGGAAAACTGGAAGTTAGTCAATAAAAAAAGCTAAATTTGATTCTTGCAAATGTAATTGATATGAAAACAACTACAATCGAACAGTTCTACAATGAGATCAATGCTTCTATACCCGAGGAAATAGCACGTGAGATCGGACACTTCAACGTATTTAGCTTCGAGGAGCTCGCTGCAAAGTTGAAAGAGAAGCCCATCATGCCTTACAATAAGCGAACTTATTACAAAATCAGTTTAATTACAGGAAAGAATACAGCCGAATATGCTGATAAAGTAATCGAAATTGAGGGATCTGCATTGGTATTTGCAACACCGAAAGTTCCTTACCATTGGATACCCAAAGACGGACATCAACAAGGCTATTTTTGTGTTTTTACTGATGAATTTCTAGCGCGAAATAAAAGTGGTGTCGTATTGGATGATCTGCCTATCTTTCAGCCGGGCGGACTTCCCGTTTTTCAGATCTCCCCGGAGCAGCGTCTTGAGATTGAACACATTTTCGAAAAAATGAATAAGGAGTTATCTTCCGATTATGTGTTTAAATATGATCTTTTAAGGAATTATGTGCTCGAAATTATTCATTATGGACAGAAACTACAACCGAAAGGCATCAGCAACCCGACCCATAATGCCGCCACTAGAATTACCTCCCTATTCATCGAGCTATTGGAAAGACAGTTCCCAGTAGAATCTCCGATGCAGCGTTTGCAGCTACGAACAGCAAATGATTTTGCCGAACGCCTTGCAGTCCATGTGAACCATCTGAATAAAATTCTGAAAGACAATACAGGGAAGACAACCACCCACGTAATTAGTGCCCGAATCACGCAAGAGGCAAAAATTCTTCTCAAACAAACAGACTGGAATATTTCCGAGATTGCTTACTCGCTCGGTTTCGAAGAAATAGCACATTTTTCTAATTTCTTTAAAAAGCAGACTAAGCTCTCGCCAAACAATTTTCGTTCTCAGCCGCTATAATTTGAATTTCGCAAATATTCATTTGCTTTTCACAAACGCATCGGATACTTTAAAAGCGAAATTTGTACTATTAAATTTTAAAACAAAATAAAAATGGCTAAAAATAAAATCGCTTTAGTAACTGGCGGAAGCCGGGGTTTGGGAAGAAACATGGCAATTAATCTTGCTAAAAAAGGAATTGATGTCATACTGACTTACCATAGCAATAAAGAAGAAGCAGATCATGTCGTCTCTACGATTAAGGCTTTGGGACAACATGCAGTGGCATTTCAATTCAACGCCGGAGATACAAAATCCTTCAATCATTTTATAACACAAATAACCGAACATCTAAAAAATCAAACAGGTCAATCAAACTTTGATTTTCTGATTAATAATGCGGGCACGGCATTATATGCTCCTTTTATGGATACGACGGAGGAGCAATTTGACGCAGTTTACAATATCCATTATAAAGGTGTCTTTTTTCTAACCCAGAAAGCACTTCCTTTTATAAACGATGGTGGACGTATTATTAATATTTCTTCGGGTCTTGCCCGTTTCGCTTTTCCTGGTTCTTCTGCTTATGGCTCGATGAAAGGTGCCATTGAAGTCTTGACAAGATACCTGGCCAAGGAACTAGGCCCTCGTAATATTGCTGCGAACGTAGTCGCTCCAGGAGCTATTGAAACAGATTTTGGCGGGGGACATGTTCGTGACAACAAAGAAACCAATGCTCATATCGCGAGTGTAACAGCCCTAGGTCGTGCTGGTGTACCTGACGACATTGGTGGAGTTGTAGCCTTCTTATGTACAGAGGATGCCCGATGGATCAATGGACAACGCATTGAAGTATCTGGTGGTATGAATCTTTAATCATCTTAATAGAAAATAAGTATATATCTTACTGTTATAATAAAGGTTATATACTTATTAAAATATTGTATATTATTTTCGTTGCTATCATTCATGATTCATCTTAATGAATATAATACCAATTTCATTTTCTTTTTAAAAACAATAACCATACTGTTAATATGCGCTTCGAATGGCTAAGTTTGTAGGATAGATGAAGATACAACTTGCAATAATAAGTGATATACATGCCAATATTGTGGCATTGGACGAAGTACTAGCGGACATAAAAAAGAGCGGGGTAACACAGATTTACTGTTTAGGTGATCTGGTCGATTTTGCCCCATGGGGAAATGAGGTTATTGCCCGAATACAGGAAAGAAATATCCCCTGTTTACTCGGAAATCACGATCAGCGGATTGCCTTCGATGAGCCTATTACTCCCTTACCACACCACGATGCGATCGAAACAGTAAACCGTGACATCGCCATCAATCTCAGCAAAAACGATATAACAGCCGCTCACAAAAAATGGCTGGCAACATTACCTTACAATATTGAATTAACGTTCAAAGTCGGTAATCATCTCAGAAAGATCCTGCTTGTGCACGCCAGTCTTCATAGTAATGATGAATACATTCATGAATCAACACCCAAAGCGGACCTGTCAGTTCAATTGCGCGAAAGAGCCATTGATATCCTGGTCATGGGTCATACCCATCACTCCTATGTCCAACGGGCTGAAGAAGTCCTGTTTATCAATTGTGGCTCTGTCGGCCGAAGCAAAGAGAAAGATAGAAAGGCTTCTTATGCATTAGTTACGCTGACAGAAGAAAACATAGAAGCTAAAATAGTTAAAGTAGATTATCCAATTGAGGAAGTCGCAGCGGCTATTTATCACAGTGATATTCCCGATTTCTATGGCGATTTTTTACGCACCACAGAAAGTAATTAACAAAAATCCCCGATGCTTATCTTATATCGTTTCAAAAAAGAACTTAACTTTTTGAGAACAATATTAACACATCGGGGATATACATTTTTATTTTAGGAACAATTTCCGAATCGCTTTATTCGCCACATCCATAAGGTAAATATTACCCTCTTTATCCACCACAACATCCTTTACCAATGTAAATTTCGCCGTTGCTAAATTACCGTCTACATAACCATAGCTTGATTTTATCAAAGTCGTAACCTCCCTCGTGCTCATATTGACTTCACGAATCGCAAAATTATTGTTATCAGCGACAATTAATCGGTTATTCAGGCCAGGAGTAATTCCACCGATACCATTAAAACTTGCGTAAGTTCCTATCCCATCTCCATACCCGGCATCTGAACCTCCTACAAACATTCCCCCACGTGTATCACCGGGCTTCACCAACTCAATCCCATTGTTACTACTTGTATTCTGATCCGAATAATATAAGTAACCCTGACTATCCACAAAAGGTTTGGCCATCACCCAGGACGGTCCCGTTACCTTTGTATAATTTCCGGTAATATTGACTTTGTTTACCCCCTGTGCAAATCCAGCAAGCGAAACATACAAATTGCCCGATAAGTCTATGCACATGGATGTAGGAGAAAATCCGCTTGCGTGTACCGTACGTTTACCTGCCGGTGTAATTTTAAAGATCTGATTTGCACGTTGATCGCTGACGTAGACATTATTTTGTTGGTCAATTGCTATGCCTGAAGGATAGTCAAAAATTGCGTTGGCGCCATCAACCTGCAGGATGGAAACATTCCCTGTAGGCGATACCTTCCTCACTTGTTTATTCTCTGGATCTGTGACGTAGATATAGCCTTGTTGATCAATTGCCATTCCAGCCATGTTATTGCCAAAAGTGGTCATTCCTGGGCCACCTGCCAAGGTCATTATTCCTGCCCTACGGAATGGTCGCGGTGCCAAAGCTTCTTGGCTGCCAACGACAACTTTCACCTGACCTGTCGTTACTCCCTGTGGTGCTTCCAGTACCAATTGATTCTCACTAGCACTGCTTACTCGCGTCAAAACTCCGTTAAAATAAACGAGATTTTCTACCGGATTTGTACTAAAACCAGTTCCCATAATCGTAACACTTGTCCCTGCCAGACCATTGTCCGGACTCATTGAACGTATCCCCAATGTCTGATCTTTGAACTGTGGGCCTTCGACCGATTGATCATTGACAACAACCTTTACCTTGCCCGATCCTGTTCCACCGGGAATGGTCAGTTTAATCTGATTTTCACTACTTGAAGAAATAGCGACCTGCTTTCCATTGATAAATACCTGATTTTCGTCCAGTACCTTACTAAATAATAGTCCGTTAATCGTCATTTCAGCCCCTTTTGGACCACTTAAAGGTGAAACAGCGTCAATGATTGGTTTACCAACAACAGTAAATGTTGGTCCTGATATTTTCTGTTCATTGATATTGACGGACAAAAGCCCCGTTCCCACTCCAGCTGGTGCAACAACAACAATTTTTTCAGGACTGGACTCTAGGACAACAGCAATTTTACCGTTAAAATCAACCACATTGCCCGAATTCAGTTTCTCAAAGCCCTCACCGGTCAACGTTACCTTTGTCCCTGCTCCACCAGTTGTTGGTTTGATGCTCCGAATAACCTGATAGGTAAAATTTTGACCCTGGGATTTTTTTCCGTCTACGCGTACTTCTACAGCACCATATCCAGCATCTTCTGGTACTTCAGCAATGATGACCTTATCGGTAACACTCACCACCAATGCCTTTTTGCTATTAACGTAAACCTCTGCCGGCGTATCCGTACTGCCAAACCCCTCACCATCAATCCGCAATTGGGTTCCACCGGTACCATTCGTCGGAAAAACTTTCGCTACAGACAAGTCTTGATAAGTATATGTGCCGACATCGAAGCTATTGCTGCCATACTTCAATATAACTGTTCCGCTTTTATCACCTTTCGGCACACGCAACACAACAGAGGTAGGAGTCGCGCTGATCACCTCCGCCGGGTTCCCAGCGACTGTCGCCGTAAATTCAGTGATCGAACTGCCGAAGCCCTGTCCTTCAATCGTAACCAATGTCCCTGCCTTACCTGAATTAGGGTAATAGCTGTTTACTTTCGCCACCTCCTTTTCTATCAATTCCTCTTTTTTACTACAGCCGATTAATGCAATCACCATTGATATACATATCATCGTTAGTTTCACTATATTTTTCATGGGAATAAATTCTTTTTTTACACCTTATTTCTTGAGCCTCATTGCTCGATTCATTGTTTCACTCTTTATGATCTTAACTATCATGATAGCACCTTTTAAATTAGAAAGTATAGCGAACGCCACACTGTATCTGCGCCCTTGAGTTAAAATAATCTATGCTATAGGGCTGCCCCGGATCGCTGAATGTAAATACAGGCCAGTTATCTGCATTTTGCCTCGGTGGAAACAATGACGGCGTCAGTCCTACACTACTCGTCGAATTAAACGTATTTGGCGAGAAGTATTGAACGCCCCATTTTCTATAGATCAGATTTGTCAAATTCATGACATCCACCGAAAAGGTGATAAATTGCTTTTTTGACTTTTGAACAAAAAAATCGTGTGCAACACGTAGATCAGCCTGCAGATTCCATGGCGTACGTCCCATGTTTCGTTCTGTAAAATCACCTCTGCGGGAGCTTAGGTACGCGTTACCATCAATAAATTTATTAAAAGCGTCTGCCTGTTGTTGAGCAGACATTCCGCCGGGGATATCCTTGAAATAATGTATTGCCTCTGTCTGTCTCGGAATGTAAACCAAACTGACCTGCTGTGGCAAGCCTTGGATACTATTGTTGACAATACCATAGGTAAATGGGCTACCTGATTGTGCACTAAAATATAAGGTAAAACTTGTCCGCCCAGCACTGTGCCATACTTGCTCATAATTTATGCTTGAAACGATGCGGTGACGTATATCAAAGTTACTATAGGCCAATTTCGGATTGTTCGGAATTAACGATTGATTGAGCTGCCAATTACTCTCCATAGAATTACGGACCCCATTGCTCAAATCTTTGGACTGACCGTAGGTATAGCTCAAAGTCGCATTCAGCTTTTCTTTGATCGTTTTCCCGATCGTCCCTGTGATGCTATACCGATAGCCTTGACTGGTATTGCTCAACAGATAAACATTTGAAAAACGATTATCAACAGTACCACTGTAAACAGGTTGCTGCTTGCCGATATCATATCCATACCATAACGGATTATCTTTATTATTTAGCTGTTGGAATAATACATCTTTTATATTTTTTGTATAAATACCCTCCAGTGTGAATTTCCAGCCTTCCGCCTGATAGTCTATCCCTAAACTTGACCGTAGAACTTGCGGCAGTACAAAATTATTATCAACCAAGTCTACCTGTGTCTTACCCGTGCTTGGATCATTGATTATGGCACCGTTTTGTCCAATAAAGTCACCTATCCCATTCTGGCTAGGTTTAATGGGATCAGAGCCCGGAGCAAAAGGTTTTTGATCTGCTTTTTGATCAAATGCGCCATAACTGTCACCCGTATTGTAATAAGCATAGGCGAGCCAGGCAAATGGTATACGTCCCGTAAATAATCCGGTCCCTCCTCTTATGACCAACTGTCGGTTGTCCATTGCTTCCCATCGAAACCCAATACGTGGGGAAAGTTGGATTTTATTTAAAAATTCGTTTCTAAGGCGATTGGCAGGGGTGTATGTATAACTTGTCCCAAAACCAGGATCCGCCCACATATCGCTGACTTTGTCACTTAACGTTGGCATATCGGGTAGGCTAGCTAAATCTGCTCTAAGTCCAGGGATAATTTGTAAATGATCATTTACACGGATTTCATCCTGAACATACAGACTATACATATTGACCGAGAAATCCGCTGCGGGATGATCTAAAATATAGGATCGTGTATTGTCTGTATAATTATAGCTCCCTCTAACACGATAAGGTACATTGGCAACAAAATCGGCAATACTGTTGTAATCCACACGACCATTCCAACCGTTGACAAAACCATACCGAATACGATAAAGTTCATTATGTGTTCCAAACAAAAACTTATGTCTACCTTTCGTCCAGTTCAGGTTTGCTGTAATCTCCCATGTCCCTTGTCGCATATTAAAAATACTGGCTTCGCGATCAGTTCCGAGATAGATTGTTGTTCCTGGTGTACGTCCCTGAATCTGCACCTGAGGCAAAGAAGGGTCACTCAGCGGGTCACGACGGTCGTTTACCTGCGTATACCCCAATACAATATTGGAGGAGAGATTGTTACTAAATCTACTCTTTAATTCTGCCACAGTACTCGTTTGGTTATTTTCCTGTTCAAATGCCATTCCACTGAAACGAAAATCTTGCTGATCCCTGTCCATATGTGTCGCTTTGCTGAAGATCGTATTGTTACGAATAGCCAGCTGATGCAAGGCATTGATATTCCAGTCCAAGCGGTTAAAGAATTTGGTTGAACGTGACCAGTTGGTATAATTATCAGCTGTTCCGATATTAAAAATATCTCCGTAACGCGACTGCGCCGCCGTTTTTATCGCCTCGACATCAGCGTAATCCAGAATATGGGCCGTTTCAACCGTTCCTACACGCAGTTGTGTAGGATCTTGACGTCGTGTCAGCTCTTCATTGCTGAAGAAAAACAACTTATCTTTTATCAACGGAAACCCAATTCGAAATCCCGTTTGATAGTCATAAAAATCTTTATTCATTTTCCCTAGCGTTCCCACACGATCTTTCCCAGTAAGCGCGGCATTACGTCCATAAGCGTACACCGAACCCTCGACCTGATTCGTCCCACTCCGTGTTACGGCATTGACAGATCCACCCGTAAAATTCCCAATTTTGACGTCATAAGGAGCTAGATACACCTGCATATCCTGGATAGCATCAATCGATATCGGATTAGTCCGCGTACTGCTTCCTGCCATTCCGGAAGTACCGGTCTGTCCACCTAGAGAAGGGCTAAAACCTATCGCATCATTATTGACAGCGCCATCCACCGTCACATTATTATACCTGAAGTTAGTTCCGCCAAAGCTATTATCCCGGCTTCCCTGTGGTATTAGTCTAGTCACATCCGTAATCGAACGATTTGCTGTTGGCATATTTCGTACCTGTTCACGGCTAATATGACTCCCTGTTCCTACTGTACCGGCCCTAGTTTCCCGTTTTCGGCCTGTTATGACAACTTCACCAAGGGTTTCTGTGCGCTGTTGCAGGATAAAGTCAATTTGCAAAGCTTCTCCCAGGCGCACAAAGATATCCTCTCTGTGATCGGCCTGAAGCCCTACACTGCTCACATCCACTGTATACGGCCCACCGGTACGAATATTGTTCAAAGTAAAATGTCCATCTTTATCTGTGGACTGTACGTAACGCGTGCCTGTGGGGGTGTGTACAACAGTAACTGTCGCTTTCTCGACAGCGCTTCCAGCACTATTTTGAACCTTTCCGATGAGTGCACCTGACGTTTCCTGTGCCGAAGAAACAAATCCTTGCACGAGAAGTAAAAAGAGGAAAATTAACTTGAGTGTTGACAATAGCGGATAGGCGATCCCGATTGATCTTCCTATGCATATATTGTCATATTGATATCTATTCATTTCTTGTTTTCCTAAATCGTGAGATAAAACTTTTTTATTATTGTGTAATCTGCAAGCCCTGATCGACAATATGCAGTACCCCCTCACCAGTTAATATATCCTGTTTATGCAGGAGGACGTCACTGGTATTACCCAGGCCACGGAGTGCGATGCCCGTAAATGATCCCGGGGAGTTTACATTGGGAATCAATCTTATTTGAATACTATTTCCATCCAGCATCGTTTGCTTAGATAAATTTGTGTTACCTGTACTTAAAATATAATCGTATACAAAGCGGCGATCGCGAACGATATGATAGTTGACTACTTGTTTCAACTCTGCCAAACCTGCTTTGTCAACCTCTTGTACCGAAGCGAATCCCAGTTTCGCCATCGCCGTATTGATTGGCGCGAAAACGGTATAAGGCCCTTGATTACCTTTATCCGATAACACAGCAGTTCTTTTGACAGCTCGGGCAAATATGCTGATGCTTGCATCTGCATTGATCGCGTCCACAATCTTATCATGTACATAAGGCGTCATCACCCGGTCGAGGACCTGTACCAGTCCATTCGAGGCTGGCAAATTTTGGGTCAAAATACGGGCACCATTTAATGTGAGTACCGTATCTGCGCCTTTGACCCAATGTGTGGCATAAACTTTACCTTTTCGTGTTTGCAGCTCTTGATTAAATAAAAATGGCAGTTTATCCAATTCATATTTCCCGTCCAGTAGGTGATAATTGGCAATGTCCGCAATGATCGAAGCTCGCTCAGCTAATATTTCCACGACACTGGTGTACCCTGCGTTGGCGAAAGCATCATCTGACGGTGCAAGTAAGGTATAAGGTCCCTTACCTGTTTTCAGTTCCTTATCCATATTGCTTACACGCAAAGCAGCATTAAACGCCGATAAATTAAAATTATCAGCAACGACAAGATTCACACTGTTATTATCGAAGCCAACAGCACTGTCCTCCTTTTTACAGGCAAATGTTAGGCTACTGATCAGCAAAAGCATTACATATCTGCTAGCGCTAAATTTATATTGTCTCATCTCTATTTAAGTTTAAAACCTTTCGGAACTAACAAATTATCAAGTACGTGAATAGGTCCATTGATGGTATTGATATCCGTCTCCACCATATTGGCCGGCGCCTGTTCTGCATTTTTTATCTTCATCTGGATCTGGTTCTCATTCCGGGAAAAGGCGAATGGCATTTTATAAGCATATTGAACTTGCCCTGAACCGCCGATATTCACATAATAATCGTTTAACAATACAGGATCCAGGTCATTGCTATAAAATACAGTGTTATTACCCATCGCCATACCATATGCCGGATCCTTTGTCGCCACTATCCTTCCCCAATTGCGATGATAGCTGAACAGAGTATCCATCGGATAGGCTCCACGGGGCTCAAAGTATAATTCATCATATCTCACATCTCCCCTTTTGGCATTGAACGCTAAAATATCCTGTACACTGTTAAATCCCGCCCGTTTAAAGGCATCATCCGTAGGTGCAAATGTTGCGGTCAAGGTCAGATTGGCCTCATTTTCGTAAATAGGATCGCTTTCCGCCGCCCAGCCACGGGTATAAGGTGCCCTGGCATCGGGATAATAGCTTAAAAACTCCTCTTTGCTCATTCGATAACCCCATAATGGTTCAATATCATCCAACATTTTCTCAAAAAATGCCTCCTCCGCCAATCGCTGGGATTCGATAAAAAAGGTAAACCTTCCATCTGCTTTTAATGCATCCAATATGGTCATCGTAGGTTTTTGGACAGATTTTCCCATGAAATAGATCCCCCCATCTGTTGCGGGTTCGTAAATTAATTTGCCTACAGATTGACCATTGACAAGCAGATTTCCATCTTTTGTAGCCAGGTAATGCCGATAATAATACAGATCATAGCGTCGGCCTATAGGTTCCTCATTATCATAAAAGGGAACTCGAAATTTTGAATCTTTCAACATCGAACGGACCATTAAACTATATTTACCAAGTTTAGCCTGATCAAGCTCGCCCCAAAAGCAATAAAACTGAATAAACTCGTTAAGTTCTTCGGTTGTCATTTTTTGAATAGTCTCCGCTGTTATTCCGGCTTGCTTGAGGGCTTTGTCAGTTGAAGCCAAAACCGTGACTTTCGTATGAATACCTTGCGCTTTAATAAGTGCTGAGATATTACTTTTTTGCCAGGCTGCCAAAAATACTGTCGTCTCGCTATGTTTAGCCAGTAATTGGCCTATATCTTGTGTTGCCTCGTTTTGATAAGGAACCTGTTCACCTACAATGTCAGGCATAAATTCGGTCTTACGGCAAGATAAGATCAGAAATAAACCCGCAACCCACATCAGTACGATATGTCGAGTGACCTTAATTGATTTATTTTTCATTTTCTTCCTTTTTAATAACCTGATCAGGACTTACTAAGCCTTGATCCAAATCATGTACCACACCATTACTACACAAATAGTCCATTTTAGCCCCGACCGAATAACTTATATCCGCCAGGATAATTGAATAAAATGTATCGTTACTTCTGAGCTTCATATAGTAACTCATTTTCCAGGTCGGATAGGCCTCATTCGCAAAGTATTCCATGTAATGAATGTTATCTTTCAAATGATAGTTATACGAACCGTTCGAATTAATAATGCTGAACACTTGCGAATCCGAGATAAAAAAATGTTTATCATACATGATATAGGCACCGAATAATACCTCAGCTATATATCTTTGAGGCACGGCACTATCCAAAAAGCCCATTGTAATTCCCTTCTTTTCCAGCGCCTCATTCGTTGGTGCGAACACCGTAAATGGACCTTTTTCAGCAAGTTGATCCCACAGACCGAATTTCTTCAATCCGGCTACAAACACCGTATATTCCTTTTTATCACTCAACCATTCCTGAATATTTTTTTCAAACTGGGGCTTCATCAGCTTATCAAGCACATGCAGGACACCGTTCGACAGAACCACGTCCTTACGGATTGCCTTTGCACCGCTGAAAAACAACATGTTGGATGGTGAAGTTGCCCCTGGCATGATCGAACCTATGGAAGCATATAATTCTGACCCCTCAAGGGTTGCATACCGAAAATCGACAGCGTTACTTGGAATATCACGTAGGTAAAGACGGCGCGGAAGAATATGGTAGGCAATCATCCGTCGCAGACTATCTTTATTCATCTTGTCAAAATCAGTTGGCCTAAATATCCCTATTTCATTAAATGCAAGATCATTGGGTACGAGCACTGTAAATGGTCCCGCTTCATTGAGCTCCATAGCCATGCCTGTCTTTTGGAGCGCAGCATCAAATAGGCGCATTTCGTAATTATTATGAATAAAATCTGCTGCCGGCCGTATATTTTCATTCGGTACAGGCATAGTAAGATTGTCATGTTTGCAACTTTGTAAGATAGAAATAAACAGGTATACAAAAAAGCAGCCTATAAACCTCATCTGAGACATCTTATATTTTATATTTCGATTCATCTTTGCTTATGTTTAGTAGATAGGAGGTGCATATTTCCGTTGTATTGTCGTTAAGTACACTCGACCATTAACAACTTCAATCGTATTGACCGTGGCGAAAGTGCGCGGGTTGTCTTTTCCGGAATGGACATTGACCAATAAATTCGGAAGAAGCGTTCCATTTTCATTACTTGTTAATCCAACTTTTCCATTCAGAAGACAGTTAAGTACAGCCCAATTGCTTCCTGTATTGCGGTCACTATCGTAAAAAGGATTTGTAACCGGATTCATTCCGGGCGCAAAAAAGTCAAACCGTTCCCATATGGATGTTCGAATGCCATTAGCATGATTACTTGCCCATAGCGGAAAGCTCGCATAGGAACTTACAACATCTGAGCTCGTATTACGTCTAATTGTGGACATAAACTTACCGCGGTATCCTTTTACGGTGGCGGCATAGTGGCTCAACTCTTCCTGACTTTCATAAAGCGACATATACACATTCATTTCATCCTTGATGCCATACTTAAAACTTGCGAGTTTGTAATCGTCATCTTTTAAACTGGCATCAGCTTCCCAAAATCCTTTTGCGCTCATATTGTAAAAATTGACGTAGACCAATGAATCCGATAAAGGGAGTTTATGGAAGTTTTCCTGCCTCAATAAAATCCCATGGTCTTTCTTGACAAAATCTTTTTGCAGCAGATGCAATGTATACACCTCCTTACTTTGCAGGTTAATCACCGTATCTATCAGGATGTCATTTCTTAAGCGTTCCTCCAATTCAAAGAAAGGAACTGTATTTTTGGGTCGGTAAGCAAATACAATACGAACTTCTCCAGATGGAATCTGTGCCCAGCTGCTTAGATCAAATCCATTTAAAACTGGGCCAACCAGTACATTCTCTTTTCCCGGATATTCTGGATTACTCAAGCTTGTACTGTTGCCGATATGTGAAGGATAAGGTGGCGCATAAGGATCACGCTTGTCCAAAAAGTCACCTATGATTTCTGCTCCTGTAAATTTCCCGTCTGCTCCAGTCTTTGGATTGATGAGCATACAGAAATAAGGTACCTTATCATCTTTGCTGCCCATGGTTTGCACATAATTGATGTTATTAAACACCCTTAAGTAAGCAGGCTCAGCGATCTGTGTATAGTCAATTTTGGTACAAGCCGTGAGCAGGATGAGAAAAATGCCCAATACGCTTATGCAATGTAGTATTCTTTGTGTTTTCATCGTTTAATTTTATTTTTCAGCTGTGATGAAGCGATCAGATTTATCCATCGAGTGTATGCTTAAAGCGGCATTCATGAGCTCGCTTTGTTCGGTTAACCATTCCCCTATGTGAATGAATAAATCATGATGGTTTCATTACTTATTATGTTTGATAATGATCATTCTAGCTTTCTCTTTAGCAGATGCTCCTGCACCGCTTTTTCCAATTAATGCGACGGTATAAATTCCGGGTTCGTGGGCAGGCAATGCTCTTTTGATTTTTGTGTAGAGTGATTTATCAGCGATAAAGTCTGTAGATTTCAGTACATTGATATCTTCGGCCCACACTCCGGGAACCACATCGGGCTTAGATCGATAAGCCATAATCTGGTAAGGCTCCATCATCGTATTCATATTCGTGTAAGGCATATTTGTCGACGGAATTCCCGGCTGAAGATTCACATTGGAATGATTTCCGATGGCTTGCCCATTTGGAAGTGTAAACGTGATATAAGGATTACCAATGGATAGATTTAAGAAACGATTGAAAAAGAAAAACTTAAAGGCGAGTCTGCTATACGTTCCATCATCTTCGGCAGGTAAAGGCAACGTACCACTGAGATCATTAGCAATCAGTAACAGTTGAGCCTTTCCATTTTGATCCGGGTATATCCAAATCGTATAATTTTGATTACTCCGTAACTCCGAATTTAAGGAAGCGATAACATTGCCCGAATTGTCAACTGCCTCGATCGTATACCGTTTCTGGGTAAATACACCGTAGCCGCTTACTTCTCCAAAATCAAGGCCCGATACAAGCGTTTTTCCTTCTATCTTAAATCCGATAGATTGGTCTTTGTATGCATTGACTCCCTGTATCCGGAGATAACTTTGGTTTACCGGCGCGGCGATATCTGTAATAATCTGAAATGAATTCTGATACACATTAACAGTTTCATCTATTTCATTGGAGATATAGCTAAATTTCTGCGGAGCAACTACAATCGTATATACCCCACCGGGCTTGAAGTCCTGAATGGGTGCATAGACCAGATTAGTTGATCTTGCATGATTTTCGGGGATAGTAGAAGTTGACAGATCAATCAGACCATATTCATGTCGTTCGGATCCCAATGCAGGAAGCGGTCTCCCATCCTGAAGCAATACCTTGAATTGATAAGTACCGTAAGGCAATTCAACATAATCAGATACCTTCCGGGCAACGGATATTGCATTCGTCTTTGGGCTAACTAGCGTACCGTCGGCATAGGCCAGCGATATCTCCCCAACCAAATTCTCCTGTGGCCCCGTCAATCCACTGGCTGGATTTTTAATTGCCCCAGCTAGATTCACAATCCTGATCTTGAAATGATCGGGTTTGCTCGGACTTGTCGCAACCCGCGCTATGGAGACAACCTCAGGCTGACCATTCATGAACGTAGTTGGCAGTAAAAAATAGTCTTTGGGCGTATCGTAACTATTATTTACATTGACTTTAAGATCATGGTCTAGCCCAAATCCCGCATAATAACGTGCGGCAAAACTCAATTCAGCCTCTTCATTCTGGTTAAAAAGATCTTGTGGAATAGGCCATATTTTCCCCAGGCGTCCATCCGTTGGGAAATAGGATGTCCCCGGATATTTGTGGTTACCCGGGTTTAGCGGATGTAATACCACGAAATTGGTCAAGCTATCACCATTGGCAATAAGTTGGTTGTAGTCAAATAAGTTAATAATTCTCGAATTCGAATTTGGCCTATTTTCGGTTACAGGGCGGTTGTCGGTAATAACGTCCAACTTTTCTTTTTTACAAGCGGAAAAAGAAAGGGAACATACAGCCGAAATTCCTAATAACCACCAATAGCTATTGGCAAATACATTGATTTTCATTGGATTAAAATAAGTTATAGGTAAAACCGATCATAATTTCCGCACCACGTTTGTAGCTTCGGTTGATGTATTCATTTCCATACCATTTCCCGCCGGTTTGTGGATTTGCATACACTGTTTTTATGGCAGGATTCATAATATTCTTTGCATAGCCTTTAAATAAGATTCGTCTATTGAGCTTTTGTGAGAATACAAAATCAAGATAAGGTACAGGTTGTGTATACAGATCAGGCTCCCCTGTCAGATTGATCTGTACCAGACGTTCTCCGACCATGTTGAAGGTCAAGGTCAGGTCAGTGCCGGACTTGTCATTATCATAATTTAACCAAGCATTGATGGAATAAGGGGCTTGTTCAAACAGTGGGCTATTTTTAGGCGTGTACCGGTCAAGGGAACGATTCGCTTCATAACGTTCGGCAGATTTTTTTATCTCACTCTGTGCCAACAATAGGTTGGTACCGAGAAACAGGTTTTTTAAAGGATCGTATAAGCTTCCTAAATTCTTGACTACCTCGAACTCCAGTCCCCACACTTTACCGACATTAGCATCATTTTGAAATTGAATTGTCGGAAATTCAGGGTAAGTGGCCGCCAGACCCTCCGTTTTTAAATTAAAGACTTTGACCAATTGGTTCTCGATACGTTTTCCAAAAGCAGAAATAGCGATCACTTCCCCTTTTGCGGGAAACCATTCCCAACGAAAATCTGCATTTTGTGTATACTGATTTTTCAGATTAGGATTACCTACGACCAACCCCATCTGGAAAGCATCAAATTCAAATACGTTCGTAATCTCTCTCAACTCCGGTCTTGCCAAGGTCGTATTGAAAGCTCCACGAAAATTCATATTGTCGTTGAGCGTATAAGTAGCATTTACCGAATAAAAAGGTTTGTAACCCGTTTTATAGACAGAATTTGGATTAATTGGATCCAATGGAATACGTGTTCCATCCGGAGATGTTGCCGTTAGTGCAGGATCTAAAAACACATTAGCTGTATCTACTGCTGACCCGATGTTAGTCAGCTCAAACCGTACACCACCCGCTATACGTAGTTGCTCTGCAATTTTAAGATCCAACATACCATAAAGCGCATTCGTCTCGAAATAACCTTTATAGTTATTTGGTGATTTTTGGCTATTGTATAGAAATCCCCCTATAGGCATCATTCCTTCTCCCTGTCCGGCCTTGGGTAGCACAACGCCAACTATTTCATTGCTGACCAGGCGATCCAGATTGCCCTGAACATCATACAATGGAATGGATTTATTGCCCGTAAAATTTGATCCTGGCAGAAACAATTGGTTTTCCATGAATTTACGGTCTCTGAACAGGTAGTTAAAGCCCGTCTTTAACGATTGTTTCTGTCCAAACAGCTTAAAAGGAATATTTAAATCCGCTTTTGCATTAAAATTGTCCTCATTTAAATTTCGCCATCTCCGACCATTGGGTTCAGCCTGAATAATGCCATAATTTCCAAATCCGTTTACATAGCCTGATGTGAGTGCATACAAGTGTTCAGAATAGACATAATCATCGCTACCTGCCTGTTCTCCAACAATCGGCCGTCTATACCAGCCCCCGCCCCTGGGGGTATAATCCACCAGACTTACAAATCTAAAATCCGGATCATTTTGGGTGGATTTTGATGTCGCCACGTTATAGCTCAATCGCGGGGAAAATTCATCTTTCAAAAACTTATGTTCACCTTGTAAATTAAACGTATTCAGATTTCGAAAAGTCTGTTTTAAAGAATGAATGGTGCTTCGGACCTCTCCCGGTAATCCGGAATATTCATAACGTCCATTCAGATTAGTTGCGATGGATTCACCACCCCAGCTTCCGAGGTATTGCATGCTGATTTCATGTTGCGGATTAAACCGATAGGTAACACCCACAAGCGTACCATAGTTAAGAGTTTCTGTCCCTGTATTTTCTTGATAGGTCTGATATTTGCCCATAAATAAGCTATTGGGTGTAATATAATTGGGGATATTTCTAAAACTAAATATATCGGGATTACCTGTGACGACACCTTGGTAGATACTGTATTGTGTCAGTTCGCCTTGATAAGTATCAGAGAACCTTCGGTAATAATTTCCACCGACAACAAGTCCCAACTTGTGTTTACCGAAGACATCGTAGCTATTTCCAAAGGTAGCGGAATACAGTTGATTCATAGGTGCCCGGCGATATCGCGTCGTCATGACAGGATCAAAACTTTTCATAATACCATTGATACGGTTCACTTCCTGATAGCCGGAAGGGCTATAATTGCTATTGGCAATCATATCCTGAATAGAACTGAGTCCATTTGGGTATTGCTTTGAGAGATCCAGGAAATCATTCGACAGGTCTTTTTTATTGATTCGTGTCCCTAATAATCCCATTTCACTATTCCAGAAGCTATTATAGTTACCACCTAGACCGATATTCGAATTGAGACCCGTCTGCGCGATAAGTTCGAATGTCATCTTATCAGGTACAGATTTCGTTTTGAGCTCAACGATACCTGAAGCTGCATCCGCAGGCTTATCTGGCGTAACTGTTTTATATACGGTAATATTGTCCAGAAGTGAAGCAGGAACGAGATCTAAGGGAATAGCACTACGGTCAGGATCTGAAGATGCCAAACGTACCCCATTCAATTGTCCAATCACAGACCGGTCCCCTAGCCCTCTAACGGCAATATATTTATCATCCGTTACGGTCACTCCCGTGACACGCTGGAGTGCCTGAGTAGTTGTGATACTCCCTGTTCGCTCTATCATTTCAGCGGAAATAGCATCCTGTACAATGGATGCACGCTTACGTTCTTCCAGTACGGCCGTTTCTGTATTCGTTTTGCGCCTTGCCTGAACAGTGACCTCCTCCAAAGCAGTCGCAAGTGGTGCCAAACTAATCGCAAGATTTGCCTGTGCTTCTTTTATCTCCAGTTCTCTTGTCTGATAGCCTAAATACGAAACAACCAATGTTGCTGGAATTCTGGCAACCGTTAAGGAGAAGTTTCCATTGCCATCGGAATTTGTTCCGCCCGAGGTTCCCTTGACACGGATGGACACACTGGCCAGCGCGCGCTTGGTTTCCTGGTCGGTTACCCGCCCCGAAAGAAGCTGTTGCTGTAAAATAGAAGCCGCTTTGTTGGAACCCGAAGGTGCAGCCGTCACAACAACCAATTTATTTTTCACGACATAGCCAAAAGGCTGTCCTGCAAAACAAGTCGCTAACGCCTCCTCCACGGTCGCATTTTTGAGGCTTATATTAATGGTTTTTGCTCGATTAAATAAGCCATTATCATAAAAAAAATCATAGCCGCTCTGCTGCCTTATTTCTTTTAAAATAGTTGGGATATTGCTATTTTGCCTGTTGAGTGTAATCCGTTGACCATAAGTAAACGCACTGACTTTCACCAACAAACAAGTTAAAAATACCATGGTGATTTTCATAACACGCATGCATTGATAAAAACTCATATATTTGTTGTTGTTAATATTATTTGATGATTATTGAATCGCAACGTTATCGATAAGCTTAACACATTGACCAAGGGTGTTACCAGCACCTTTGGTTGTTTTCATTTGGCTTATCGCATGATTAGATAGGTCAATCTATCACAATAAGCCTCCTTCCATTAATTTTTATTTTTACTTTCCCAGTGATTTCTAACATATCAATGATGGTGGATAACGGCTGAGAACGCGATACCATACCATCAAATTTGAGTTTTTCTAGTCGTTGCGGACACTCCACATCCACATTGTACCACCTCGAAATCTTACGCAACAAACTACTCAACTCTTCACCTTTAAATACAAAATCGCCCTGTGTCCATGACACATCTTGCGAACTATCAGTATTATCTATACGCAAGCGCTCACTTAACAATGACCTTTGTCCAGGTTTCAATAAAACAGATTCATTCCTTTTTAAAGAAGTAACGCGCACACTGCCTTCCAGCAACGTTGTCGTGGTATAAGGTTCATCGGGATAAGCATTGACATTGAAATGAGTGCCAAGTACTTCAATTTTTTGTTCTGCTGTTTCCACATAAAAAGGAATCCGTTTTTTATCCCCTCCAGTCTGCATTTCCAATTTTGAGATTTCAAAATAGATTTCACCCGTCATACGTACAGTTCGGGCATTTTGAGCAAACTTCAATGGATAGGTCAATGTTGAATTTGCATTCAGAAAAGCTTTGGAGCCATCGGGTAGAATAACCTGATATTGATTGCCCCGATTGGTTGTAATTTTATTGACCGCAGCAGTGGCCGCAGCATCCTGCTCAACGGCTCGATAGACCAACTCACCGTCTTTGTTCTTTTGTATCTCTACACCACCTTGGAGCGCCACAACACTCCCCCTGCGAATATCTGCTAAGGAAATGACTGATCCATCTTTTAAAGTAAGTACTGCGGCATCTTTTCCTGGAGAACCAACCTGTTGGCCTATTGCTTTTGTTTCCTTAGGAGCTTGTTGCCGGAATAAAAACAGTGAAATTGCCCCCACAGCAAGTAAGGCGGCTGCAATTTTAAACCAGACCGTTTTGCCAATTTTCTTAAAACGGTGCTGGTCAGAACGCTTTTTTATCTGTTGCTGCAAACGGAAATAATTTGCCTGCACGGATTCTTCACCGGAGTAATAGCCCAATGCCAGGATAGTCGCCTTTAACTCTCCAATGGACTGTTGATGTTCCGGATATTTTTGCAACCATTTTTCCCATTTCTCGATATCCTCTTGATCAGTTCTCTTGCAATAATTAATAAAAGATTCATCTTGCAATAAAGCCTGTAAATTAAGTTCGTCCATTCTGCTCTAATTGTAATTTATCCAATAGAGCAAGGGACATCATTTTTTCACTACTTATTTTTAAGAAAAAATCAACAAAAATGAAGAAAGCAGTCCTACGGCCACTTTAAGAAAGATTTCTTGTTCATTGGACAGATTATTTTTGATCTTTTCCAGCGATTTATAGATGGTATTATAAATGGTATGAATAGAAACTTGATTCGCATCAGCGATCTCCTGATAGGAAAGATCCAGAAAAAAGCGCTGATAAATTACCAGACGTTGTTTTGCGCCCAGCTGTTCCAGGTGTTCTTGTACCAATTGCGCAACAGTATCTGTTGTTACCGTACGAATATATTGTTCTTCGACAGATTGATGGACTGCTGGATCATGTGCTTCTTCGGAAAAATCCAGATCCGCTAGTTGCAACATTTCCTTCCGAAAGAGCTTTCGAAAGAACACGGTGATAATATAATTGTGATGATTTCGTATTTGTCGATTGCCTGTTTTTTTCTCCCACAGATGTAAGAACACATCATTGATACTATCCTGAATGCGCTGCATCGACATTTTTTTCTTCAGCCCCAAATACGAAAGATAATGGTAATAGTGTTTATATAAAATATAAAATGACTCTTCACATTTATCTTCCACAAATTGGTCCCAAACATTCCTTAAATCTTTTCCGGTTAGTGCAAACATGATCTCCTGGTAATGATGACTTTGAACAAAAGAACAAAAGTCTTATTAACAAGAGATTAAGCCAAGATGAAGAATAAGGAAATTGTACGTAAATTAGAATTATAAAAATGATATAAACCTTACGATACTGACATTACTTTAAAAAATCTAATTTTTTATCAAAAACAAATGAGTACTAATCAATAGAAAATTTTAACAGGAAATGGAAAAGCAGCTATTTATTGCAAGCAGACTTAGAGAAGTTTTATTAAATGGTCATTGGATTGCAAATACCAATTACCAGGAACAACTAGCAGATATCAGTTGGGAACAGGCTATCCTGAAGATCAACAATTTAAATACCATTGCCGCACTCACCTATCACATCAATTATTACTTAAAGGGATTACTTGCCGCATTTGAAACGGGAAAGCTGGAAATTAATGATAAATACAGTTTTGATTTACCTGAAATCACCAGTAAGGCTAATTGGGATGAACTCCGGCATGATTTTTTGACAAATGCAACCCTTTTTGCCGATAAAGTCGAACAATTTGATGCAGAAATTTTTAGCCAGCCTTTTTTTGATGAGAAATATGGTTCCTATCTAAGGAATATGGAAGGCGTGATTGAACACAGTTATTATCATCTGGGACAAATCGTATTGATCAAAAAAATAATCACACAATGAAAAGGAAAAATAGCTTTTCAGTAACCTGCCTGTGTATTGATCATACTGCAGCAAGGCGTATCCCATAATATGGATCCTAGCAGATTTATTTTGTATTACTAAAGCAATTTATCTATGTTTGATCCCTATGCTAGCAGCTTACTTTCAGTCTTTAGGTCTCTTCAATCCGGAAGAAATTACCGAGATTGTTCAGCTTTTTGAATTCAGAAGGCTGAATAAAAATGATTTTTTTGTCAAGGAGAATCAGCCCTGTAACGAGGTCGCCTTCATTGACTCTGGAATCTTTCGGTCATATTATACAACCTCAAGTGCAGAAGACGTCACCTATTGTTTTCGATTTCCCAATAGCTTGATCGCTGCCTACTCCTCTTTTATTACGGGCGGTCCAAGTGTTGAGACCATGCAGGCCCTCAGCCCCGCCGAACTCTGGGTCATCAAAAAAAGTGCTATTGACAAACTTGCTGCCGAAAGTCTAGTCTGGACAAAATATCTTAAAATGATTGCTGAACAGCAATACCTGGAACTTGAAAAACGTATCTTTCAATTGCAGAAAGAAACTGCTTTGCAACGCTATACGGTCTTGCTCCGAGATCAGCCCGAATTTGTGCAACAAATACCGTTGCAGTATTTAGCGTCCTACCTGGGCATCACACAACGGCATTTAAGCCGGATCCGCAGTGAAATTACTTTTTAGACATTTGTCCTATAATTCAATTACCAGCACCTCTACTTTTGTGTTATCAGAAGAATAACATGAAGAAGAAAATACTTATCATCAACGGTCACCCCAATAGGGAATCCTTCAATTTTGGCATTGCTGCAACATATAAAGATGGTGCCAAAGAATCTGGAGCGGAAGTTCGATCGATTAATATTGCAGATTTGAATTTTAATCCCAATCTCCAGTTTGGATACCAGAAGCGAACAGAACTCGAGCCAGATCTCCTACAAGCGTGGGAAGATATCCTATGGGCCGAACATTTAGTTTGGGTACACCCTGTATGGTGGGGTGGTCTTCCGGCTATTATGAAAGGTTTTATCGATAGACTCTTTCTACCTGGTTTTGCATTCCAATATCGTGAAAACTCTCTTTTCTGGGACAAATTACTCAAAGGGAAATCCGCCAGAATTATAACGACCCTGGACCAGCCCGGTTGGTATTATGCCCTTATCTACGGTAGGCCCAGTGTCAATCAGCTCAAAAGATCAACCTTGCAATTTTGTGGCATATCACCAGTAAAAGTCACTTACATCGGAATTATAAAGACTTCGGATGTAAAAAAGCGGATTAAATGGTTATTTAAAATCAAACAACTCGGACGAAAACAAGGTTAAAACTGATCTGGTTCCCCTTAGATCGATGTTTCAGGGAATAAACACCATCACTTGCTTTTTTGCCAAATGACAATTGTCCCTTTCCTGCTTTGCACTAATTTTGATCCGTAAATTCAAAACAACAGTACTATGGATATTTTAATTGGACTCCAGTGGGGAGATGAAGGAAAAGGAAAAATCATTGATCTGATCAGTCGTGATTATGACATTATTGCCCGGTTCAATGGTGGCGCAAACGCTGGGCATAGTATCTATCATGAAGGCAAACGGATCACTCTCAAATTACTTCCTTCAGGAATCTTTTATCCCCAGATTAAAAATATTATTGGTACTGGTGTAGTGATAGATCCTCTGGTACTCCAAGCGGAGGTGGAATTACTTCAAACCATTATTTCTGACACAGAAATAATCAATCGAATCTTAATCTCAGAGAAAGCCCATCTTGTATTGCCCACTTACAAGTACTGGGATATTTACCTCGAAGAATCACCGGAATACCGTACTATTGGAACAACAAAAAATGGCATTGCACCCACTTACTCCAATAAAATACTTCGGCAGAATGTACGCGTGGAGGATATCTTTTCCAAAGATTTCGAAGCCTATGTTTTCCAAATTTTGAATAAACAGTATGCCGAATTACAGGCTTTGGGGCAGGATATGCCGGCAGTACAAGAATTATATGATAATTTTCTAGAGGCATGTAATTTTTTAAAAAAGCTACAAATTACTGATACAGAAATTTTCATCAATGAAGCACTCAGCAACAATAAAAAAGTATTGGCCGAAGGTGCTCAGGCCACTTTATTGGATATCGATCATGGCAGCTACCCCTATGTCACTTCCTCAAATACCATCGCGTCCGCAGCATGTGTAAGTCTAGGGGTGTCGCCCAAGCTAGTTGATAAGATCTATGGTATTACCAAAGCCTATTGCACACGTGTAGGAAACGGCATATTTCCAACCGAATTAACAGGCCCCCTTGCCGAAGAACTACGTGAAAAAGGAGGTGAATTTGGATCCAACACCAAACGCCCGCGAAGAGTGGGCTGGCTTGATCTTCCCGCATTAAAATATGCTGCCATGTTAAACGGAGTGACCGACCTTGTACTGACAAAGGCAGATATCCTAAATGGAATGTCTGAGGTGCCAATTTGTACAGCATATGAGATTGATGGTGAAACAAAAACCTTAGCTGCTCCGACATGCTTAGACAATGTCCCAAAGCCGGTCTGGAAATTTTTAGACGGATGGAGTAGCCCTTTGGGCAAAATCGATCAGCGGGCAAAAATCCCAAAAGAACTGAAGCTATTTATCTCCTTTTTGGAAGAAGAGTTAAATATACCCATCAAATATCTGTCAACAGGACCGCAACGAGAAGAATTGATTATCTTAGATAATTAATGTAAGCAATATGGAACAGCTTCTAGTGTTTATCCGAAAATTTGGCCAGCTTGATAAGCGGGAGGAAGGTCTAATCAGGCAGGCATTCGAGAAGAAGAGCATTCCAAAAGCCAGCTATTTTATCACCTGTGGAAAGGTTAACAATAGTATTGCCTTCGTAGAAAGTGGTGTATTTCGCTCCCTTTATTATAATCATAAAGGTGATGATTTTACACGATACTTTATTTACGAAGGCCGCTTTGTCGGAGATTTCCAAAGTTTTCTGGATCGCACTCCGTCCAATGACTATATCGAATCCGTAACTGATGCACAGCTATGGATTCTTGATATCCATAATTTTCTGTTGTTAGAAAAAGAAATCAAAATCTGGCCCTTATTGATGGCCAAGCTGTATGGCTTTGTCATTGAAAGCAAGTTAAAAACAGCGAATACCATGATGAATCTTGATGCCAAGGAACGCTATCTGCTATTTCTAAAGCTCTATCCCGGATTGGCAAATCGAGTGCCCTTAGCAATGCTGGCTTCCTATTTGGGCATTACCGCTTCATCCTTAAGCCGCATCCGAAAAAATATTACGTGAGCATACTAATCATATCGGGTCATCGTTCCGCGCGAACTTGGTGAGTTGTCACGGAACCACTCATCAAATTGAGGTTTGGCGATAAAGAATGTAATTTTATTTTTCGCTGAATCTTTTAATTTGTCCTTAAACAATGTAATAATCTGCTCTTTGCTAAAAGTCTCTTTCGGTTCGATAGGATTACCATCGTCATCATAGGAAGGACTATACTCCTCATTGCTCCGGTCAAATCGCAGGGGTTCTATTTCGGGCACCACGAGTTGAAATACTTTATCCTTGGTATGCCAGATCAAACGCAATCCAGAAGAAATGTCTTCCAATTCCCTCGAATTCATTGTTGCCTCAGGATTATCCAATGCAATCTGGTCCACTAGTTTATTCACATCATCCGCAGATACATCCTCCTGTTCGGCCATCCAGGCAAAAACTTCCTTTTCTGCCAGATCTGTTAGAAGCTCAAGTGTTTTAAATTTAAAACTACCATAATCCGCCAGATTGATGTCATCCTTATTAGAATTGACATTATATTGAACATAATACACTGTGCTATCAGGAAGATCTTTTCGCTCAAGTACGATTTCATTTTCTTCCACATCGAGATTCACCATATCGACTTTACCCCGAAAAAGATCCTCATTACCTAGAAATTTTGCAAGATCCACATTCATATCAACCCCTTTCAACTGCAGTGGGGCTTCTGCGTATGGCTTGACAGACTGTTTACAGGCAAATATGCTAAGCGATAAGATTGCAATGCCTATAGTCCCTATCTTTGTATTTTTCATACGTTTTGATTTTTTAAGTTTCTATTCGTCCTATTAGTAGAGGTTATCAATAGAAACATTAACAACATTTCCGTCCTTGTCAAGAACGATCTCCCCCATGGTGAAATATCCTGTACCATCCTTTGAAAAAGCAACATCCAAGCGTTGAGAACCATCTGGAGAAGGAGGCAATACAATTTTTTTGAAGATACTATTGTTTTTATCGATCAGAAACAACTCCTCCTTTGCAGTGCGAACCAATGCATGCCCCCTGTAGAATTCTGTAATATTACTATATTGAGGCTGAATAACAATCTTTCCGTTCAGATCAATAAAACCATAACCATCATAGTCAGAGAAAGGAATCATCCCTTCGGCGCTCCGACTGATGTCTATATATCTAAGGTTGGCGGGAAGATCGACCCGTTTATTCTGGTAATCTAGCAAAAAAGTCTCCCTACCTTTAGTGGCATACACCCAATTCGCAGTTTTCAATCCTTCAATTTTATCGTATTCCATCGGAATGACTAATTTTCCGCTGGTATTTAAGACACCGAATTTATGCAACTTACTGCGTACCATAAAACTACTATCTGCAAGTATTTCAACGGCACTTAACAATGGAGTTTCGATCAGATCTCCTTTTAATGTATATAGATCAAACGTCTCGCGTCCCCTTAATGTGTATTTTGCAACGAATAGCTTACCCTGTCTTTCTATAGTCGTATACTTAAAAGGCACTATTTCCTCCTGTCCATTGCGAAGCACACCCAAATCTTCCTTTTTATTTTTAAATACGGATAAATCCGCATCAAGCTTCCGCTCAAATCGATAACTAGCTTTAACAGGTTCCAGCTTTTTATCTTTCACATTTAGGAAATAATCAATGCTATCACTTGAATCAAAGAAATAATCTTGACTACTACGCGACAATTCTTTAAAACGAGGTTCAATAATAACATTACCCATTGAATCAACAATACCATATTTCTTCGCTTCTTGGTCTAAATAGGTCATATATCCATCCGAAGCAGCACGTGAAACAGGAATCCGGCGTTCTGCTTTAATTGTTTCGTTCGATTTTCCAAAATACAATAAGAATTGCTTTATGGGATAAGGGAATGAGATGGAGAGTCGCTGTTCAACAGGTCCTAGATATTCCTCATTGGACTCGATATATTCTCTAAGTTTTTTGATAACATCAAACACATCTTCATTTTTGTTATCGCCCAATAATACTTTAAGCTCTTTCTCAATAGCTGACTGGTAGTAATTCAGCTTTTTCAAACCTTGAAACATTCCCTCAGTAAACTGCGGTTCAAAACGGTCAAGCATGGCATCTTCTACCGCTGCGGTTTGGAATTTTTGAAACAACTGACCAGCCGACTTCGCCTGTTTCTGAATTTCCGGATGTAGTCCATAAAGTGGCATCGCCGAATAAGAATTCGATTCCACCAGTTTATCATTTGGAATTTTCCCTCGGTGACCAAGATAGTTGTCATATAAATCCAGTGGCAGGTCGAGTTCTATTCCCTGTGGGCTAATGGTATCAATCGTTAAATCGTAGCCCATATATTTCACCGTTTTGGCATTTGGAGCGATTACCAAAGAGTCTAATTCATGTGGAAGTTGGTATTTTATTTCCACAAGCGCCTGACTAACGGGCAAAAGGCCAACTTTGGATGAATCAAGGGATTTATTTCCTTGGAACAATTGTTTAAATGAGGTTGATAGCTGTCCTGTTTCTGATATTTTATCATCGGTAGCATCTAGCTTAAATGATGAATGTGGAACGCCAAAACGTTGCACAGCTTTAAGCGTGTTGGAATAACTTTCAAATGCAGCTTTTAATGTGTCGGGATTAGGTATAACAAAGGCCTTATTTGGGATATCCATCCGATTCCAGTTTACCGTATCCCAATTAACTTCCTTAGGATCACCTGAAGATAATCCCATGGAAAAGCTAAAATAAATGGTTTGATCTTTTACCTTCGCTAAGGCAGTATCAATCAATTGTACCTGCTGTTTAAAAAAGTTCGCCCGATCCTGAGGCGAAAGCTTACGGATATGAGCCAGCATCTCTGTCCGGCTATCGAATTGTCCAATGTCTTTTTTCCCTGTACAGGAAGCAAAAAACAGGAACAATAAAAATAGGAATGTTATTCTCATGCAATTTCTCTTTTCAAAACCCAAGTCATTTATTTCATCACATGATCAAATATCCTGCCTAAGTCGTAGAGTTTGCTTTAATTTTTAAACATTCAATAGAATTAACTGGTACATTTTACCAACGGTATAACAATCGGGTTGTAAAAACATTGTCTTTCAGATCATCAGAAAAATTCTTCAAACTCGTTTTTTCATTGGTCACATGCTCATTATATACCGTAAGTTTTAATCTATTACTGATCTGATAAGCGACGCCATAGCCCAATGTACTAAATTTGACATCACCATCCGCCGTAAAATTATCAGGCATTCCTATGGTCATGCCACCTGCCTTTGTATTGGGGTCATACACATCGTAAGCCAATAAAGCTGTAACACCTGTTTTAGCGATTTCCTGTGTAAACCAGAGATAATAACCGTTAAATTTCCGTTGATATAAATCCGTCGCCGGTTGTGTCGTAAAACTTCTGCTCGCGTAAGGACCTTTGATATCCGCACCGCCAGCGACACCAGGCTGATCACCAGATACATATTCCGTCTTAAAGCTAGATTTTCCAAAGCTATTGTCCAGTTCGATCTGTAAGTTTGCACCATAGTAGTTTCGACCTATGGCTTTTCCTTCATTGTCATCACTGGTATGTGCAGTATAACCACTAGCGATCGCTGTGTAGTATGTTTTGGTATCATTACGGACAGAACCTTTATAGAAGGAACCACCAAATCCGAGCTGCAATCTTTTATCTGCAAGGCTATCGAATTTAAATCCCAAGTTACCGATCAGATCTTTCTTGGAGTCGTAATCTTTGGCTGAGTGGCCGCTTCCGTTTACCAGAGCCAAGTCCAAGTTCAGGAATTTCATTTTGCCTCCAGGGTGGTAGCTGACCATCCCCCCAAGGTCACGCTCTCGTGGCATTAAGGTTTGGAAAACACGTGCTCGTTCGGGGAAATCACGGTACCCAGAAGAATAAACAATAGAATATCCGAACGGTCTATTGAAGAGACCTGCTGTCAGACTCAGGCCTTTCCGATCGGGGTGCCGCAATTGAATAAAAGCATCCATTAGCTGTACACCATCCTGTGTCGCATCGATCTGGAATACAATACTTGAATAGGTATCTACACGGTCAATCTTGAGGCGGCCACGTCGGATCATGAAACGATTGTCTGAATTCTTAGAAAAATCACCACCAGAGAAAGAAGTTATTCCCGGAGATTGAGCCTTTTGAAACTGCGTCTGAAGGTACCCTGTGATTTTGATATCATGTGGATCATAACTTGATGGTGCATTGTTATTTTGCGCCATGGCCACTACTGGACCGATCAGAGTTGCGAGTAAAAGTGCTTTTTTCATTGAATAACTTTTTGTAGCAATGAATATCATCAGAACTTATGCGTATAAACAGATTTTACGTTCAGATGGTTCATTGGTATTATAATAATCTCTAATATAATGAATGAATCTTAAGAGGATTATAGGTTCTGATTAAATATTATAAGCCCCCTTATTTCAATGCCGTAAAAATAGATTCTCAATGTTAAGTTAGTATTAATAAATTGTTAGACTATTAATTTGTATACATAAAATTAATGATTTGGTAACAATATATAACTTTTATACCTTTGGCAGAAGGGTCTGCTTATTTCAGATGGGAGTTTCACAACAAGATTTATTAAAAAACGACAAATCCCCATAAAAAAGGCTTGTGATTTTTTTCACAAGCCTTTTTTATTTTAAATACCTCTTTTTATTATTCCTCAGATAATGATCAATTTTAAAAAGAAATTTAGCTCCTCCTTATTTTCAGAAGAGTTCGTTACATTAATTCTTACTTAGGTAAATTAATGATTTCGGTACCAGAACCAAAAGACCCAGCGGAAACCCGATATCCTCCAATATTAAGCGTTACAACACCGTTAGAAACAGTTCCTGTTACATCCGACATAGTAACAGCTCCATAATCAGGGTCGTTACCAAGTACTTGATTAGGAAAAACAACAGTTTTTCCATCTGCTTTGATCAAAAATGCTAGGCTATTTTCCCCAAACGGACTTACTAATTTATAAACTGATGTTGTTTTCGCTTTTTGTATCTTAACATTTAAGACTTTTCCAGCCCATCCATCTGTAGAATTCATTGTAACATTACCCTTATCTTCAAACTCCAAGATACTTGTTGCCATGATATCAACTTTTTTAATGTTGCTTGAAGAAACATTTTCGTCAGGAATTGTAAGTGAGATCGGAAACGCTAACCCAACAGCAACATCTTTGTTTGTTGGCGATATAGACAAGGTACTTGGGTCTATTTTCGACAAATCGCCATAGTTTATTTTCGCGTAGGATTTACCTTCACCACTCCCAAATTGTACCGGACCAGCTAATTTAAAGATATTAGTATAGCCAGCGCCAGTAGCTGATAATGTTACCGGAAATGAAAAATCTCCTGTGGTTGATGTTCGACCAACGGGTACAGAAATTGATCCACCTTCCATGTTAAATTTCATCGTTTTGTTAAAGAAACTAACTTTATTCGGTTCCCCTGAATATAAAGCTCCTTCAGTCTTGTCACAGGAAGAAAAAAACAACAAGGCTCCTACGATAAGTAGACAATTAAATATATTCTTTTTCATATGTTCTATTTTCTTAAGTAGATTATAAAGGATTCTGATCCTTATTCGCATCCATAGCAGTATTTCCGTCAAATTCCTTCTGAGGTATAGTTAAGATAAATTCCTTATTAGCTGGATCTAAACTATTCCAAGTAGGTTTGAAAGTATGATTTGACCCTGTTGCAGTTCTGTCAAATCCAGTTTTGAGCCTCAAAATATCAAAGATTCGTTCGGTCTCTCCCCATAATTCGATACGTCTCTGTAAAATAATTTGGTCCATTAAGGTTTTAGGCGTACCTATTGATCCCATCGTAAGATCTTTAGACATTGTAGCCTGATCAAGGATAGCTTGATAACCAGCTGGATTACGCAATTTCATCAAATCAGCCAAAGCTGTTTTAGCCTGAGGTAGTTTACCTTGGTTAGCAAGAGCTTCTGCTTTTACTAACTGTAACTCCTCTGAACGCATGAAGATATAATCGCCTAAACTGGAAGTTTTATCCGAGTATCTAAATTTAACCTGATTATAGGGCTTTGTTTGTGGTGTTCCCCCATCTGTAGCGCCATTCCACCATTTTTTTCGTGCATCTGTGTTCGGGATCTGATCGTAAAGCCAATTATAAATACATTTTCTGGATGACTCAGCATATTGACCAGCGCTTGCATCCATATGTGAAAAGAATGAAGCCCAAATAGTTGATTGCGATGCAATAATTTCAGCACCCCAAAGAACATCTTTTAATTTGACGCTATTAAATCCACCGTAAATATCATCTCCGCTAAGCATAGCCAAACTTGATTTAGAAAGAGCTTCAGTAGAATATTTCTCTGCATCCGCCCATTTATTCTGAACTAAAGCTACATTTGCCTTTATCGCATTTGCAACATAATAATCCAAATGTGATATATGTGTTTGAAGTGCTTTATCTTTTCCAAAAAGATCTATTGATTTGTCCAGGTCTTGGTTGATCTGTGCATAAACATCTTCTACTGTCCCCCTGCCTTTACCTTGTGACGCAGCTGTAGTTGGTTCTGTATAAACCGGAACACCAGGAGATGTTTGATGTCCAACATAGGTCTGTTGAAAAATCTGTATCAATTGAAAGTATGCATATGCACGCATTGCATAAGCTTGAGCCATAATATTATCAACTGTTTTTGGATCACCAGTCAACGTCTTCTCAGCAGCCAGAATATAATTGGCATTACTAATTAAAGTATAATAAAAATTCCATGTAGCATAAGACCGCCAACCTGTCGAAGCAAAACGGCTCCGAACATCATATTTATAATCAAAATAAAACCAACCGCTCCCTTGTCCATCTTGGAGAAAGTCCTCTCCCATTAAAGAAGTAAACATCTTCGTTGATGTAATACCGAAGTTCTGAGAAGTATTACTTACTGACCATCCAGATGTATACAACATTCTGTAAATTCCATCCATTGCAACTTGAGCTCCTTGGGTAGTTTCTAAGAGTGTTCCTGCATCTACTTTATCAGTTGGGCTAGTTTCCAAAAATTCCTTGCTGCAGGACGACATACCTAATGCAAGAGAAAGAACTGACGCATATAATATTTTTTTCATTTTAATAAGCATTTAAGTAATTAGAATTTAAGATTTACACCTGCAGCAATTGTTTTATTCGGAGAATAAACATAGTCTGTAGTTCCGGTAAAATTGTATTGTGGATTCAATCCTTGGCGTGCAGAAAATACAGCTAAATTGTCTGCCTGTGCAAATATTCTAATTGATTTTAATCCAACTCTCTTAATATCAAAAGAGTAACCGATCGATACATTTTTTATTGCAAAATAAGACGCATCTACCAAAGTTCTATCAGTTAACTGCAAGACCATATCCTTCTGAATTCTCGGTATATCGGTAATATCTCCGGGTTTCTGCCATGCGCCCAATACTTCTCGTGAGTAATTATTACCCAAATATGCTGGATTCAGATAATTATAACCTACAGCATCATTGATTTTACCGCCGATAGAGTAGGTCGTCATCAAAGAAAAATCAAAGTTTTTATAGTTTAAAGTCGTTGATAACGAACCCATAATTTTTGGAATTCTGCTCCCCGAAATAACACGACTTGCTGCTGCTTTGGTACGATCATTTGATACATAATGTTTACTACGATCAAATTCATCTTCTTTCTTATCATATACCCAATACAACTGGTCTCCTGTTGCTGGATCGACTCCTGCACTACGAGCCATGTAGAATGAATTAATTGTCTCACCTTCTCGTACAATAGTTGAATTTGATATGATCTCCTTACTTTCGTCTGTTAATTTCAGCACCTTATTTCTGACTCGTGAGCCCATTGCGGAAACATTCCATTTCAAATCTTGATTTCTTATGATATCATAACCTAAAGAAAGATCAAAACCCCAGTTTTTAAGATCTCCTATATTAGAATTAAAACCATCGAAACCTAAAGAAAAGGCCATAGGACGGTTCAATAGCATATCGGTTGTTTTGCGTGTATACCAATCAAATCCTATTGATAGACGATTGTCAATAAATCTTCCATCGGCACCAATATTAAAGCTTTGATTTTTTTCCCAACTTACTTTAGCATTTTCTACTGAGGTTACAGCGCCACCATTATTATTTGCGTTATTCCAAGTCAAATCATAAAATGCTTGCCATGCAAAATAAATAGGATCTAAATCTGAGTCCAATAAATTGTTATTTCCTTGTCCTCCATAGCTTGATTTCAATGTTAAACTATTCACCCAAGAGACATCTTTTAAGAAACTTTCTTCAGAAATTTTCCAAGCCCCACCAACTGACCAAAACGATCCCCATCGATTATCTTTTTGAAATCTTGAGGAACCATCCGTACGGAAACTTCCAGATAAATAATACTTATTATCAAAATTGTACTGTAGGCGAGAGAAATATGATTCAATCTTATCGTTGTTTTCGTAAGAATTCGCTTCCGAAATAGTCGCTCCCGGAGCTAATTCATAGATTCCTTTGAAAGGGAAGCCCGTTTTTTGAGCATTTAATAAATTATATTTATAACTATAGGCTTCATGACCTAATAATACATCAATATTATGCTTACCAAAATCTCTAGTCCAAGTCAACAACTGGTTAAAAGTATATGAAAAAGTCTTCGTCCATTCTTTGTTCAAACGGCCTCCAGTTGCTGCTGCATTCCCAAAAACAGGGTTATAGTAATAAGTGTATTCATTCATACGATAATCCGCCCCAAGATTAACCGCAAATGCAAACCCGCGCCAAGCACCATATTTTTCATCTCGTGTATTAAATTCGATTCCCCCTCTTGTACCCACATTATCAATATTATTATAATACCGATCCTCATATAGTGTAGCAATAGAATTAAAATTTTGTTGTGCACCTGAGGCTCTGCTTTTACCATAATCAAATTGTTTTTGGCCTAAAGCATCATTTACGAAATTCCCATTATTATCTCTAATCCATATCGGATAGATTGGTGCCATTTGTTCAGACGAGTACCAAACATTTGAAGTCGAGGTTCCTGTCGAATTTAATGATATCGAGTTAGATTTCGCAAAGTTTCCCGATAAGGAAGCTTTAATCCAATCCTTCGGTGTAAATTCATTGTTAAGACGTCCAGAATAACGATCAAATTTGGTGTTTTTCAATAATCCCTTATCCTTAACAGCATTCATTGAAGCCATTGCTTTATATTTGCTTGAGCCTCCAGAAAAATCGAGTTGATATTCTTGACGAATTGGATTATTCGCAGTCACCTCATCCAACCAATTGTCATCCCATTTCAATTGTGCGTTTGGATTAAGCTTGCCTGTTGCTAAATCAAATAATTGATCAACCGGAACATTATATGGATTGTACTGCTCATTTATACCAAAAATTCCTTCAACAGTACCTTTCATCCTATTCACTGCGCTAGCAGCAGCCGCAGTTTCAGATAGCCCATTTACAAAAATGTCTTGGTTTTTATACGCTTGAAAAACGGTTTCCAAATATTCTTTGGTATTCATTACGTCATATCGCTTTACAGCCCGAGAGTTGACACCAATATTAGCTTTAAAGTTAACATCGATCTTTCCATCAGTATTTTTACCAGATTTTGTTGTGATAACAACTACACCATTTGCCGCTCTAGATCCATAAAGTGTGGAAGCAGCAGCATCTTTCAATACCGTAAGACTTTCTACGTCATTAGGGTTTATGGAATTAAGATCACCATTAAACGGTATACCATCAACAACATACAGAGGGTCGGCAGAAGCATTTATTGATCCAAAACCCCGCACTCGAATAGCAGCACTAGACCCTGGCTGGCCAGATCCAGCAGTGGAAACTACACCTGGCGCGGCACCATCCAATGCTTTCGTGATATTTGTAATTGAACGATTTTCAATCACATCGCTCTTAACTGTCGAAGCAGAACCAGTAAAAGATGATTTTTTTGCGGTTCCGTATGCCACAACCATTACTTCATCAAGTTCTTTATTGGAATCTTGTAAAGAAACATTATAAAGTACAGAGGAAGAACTAACAATAATAGTCTTATCAGAAAAACCTACAGACTTAAAAACCAGAGTCTTACCTACAGGAACACTGATTGAATAATTACCATTAGTATCGGTTTGAGTAGCCTGATTAGTACCTTGAACAACCACAGTTACACCTGGCAAACCTTCACCTTGGGCACCTGTTACACGTCCACTAATCTTTTTTTCTTGGGCAAATGCTACTGAAGTTAAAATAGCACCGCCCAATAAAAAACTGAGTAATTTGTGTTTCATATGTTTACGTTTATTTAAATAAGTATGTTTATTCTTTTATAAAATAATCTGGCTAGTATTTATTAAAAACTTTCCATAATTCATATATGCTAGTTAGTTGCACATTTTCCCAAGTGACGGAGCCCGCTTGTTAAAAAATGTTAAATACAAATTTATAACTTTTTTTAACATTTGCAATGCTAGCATAACTTTGCAATAACAATTAATTAATAACAAAACATAAACATCTGTAAATCAATTAATTATTTTTCATTCACCATGTAACTATTTTTTTTCACCTATTAGTGAATAGTAGAAATGTATTCAAAACAAAAAAGCAGCCGGACTCAGCTGCTTTTTTTACTATAAACGAAATTCTTAATTTATGTCCCAGAATATTTTACTTGTTTGCGGATTTATATCTCCCTGAGCTACGACATTAGCATTGTTGTAACTATATTCATTTTGAGGATATAATAACCTTAATGGTATTTTTCTATTGCCAACACTTTGGTTTTTAGATAGTGGTACATCCTTCGGAAATCCCAATCTTCTATAATCTACCCATGCTTCAAAATTATTAATACCTGGGAGGGCAAGATATTTTTGATTAATTATCAACT
>RCUL01000233.1_pt1 | contig 39816 bp, 35 predicted proteins | sample 2167521 | NCBI WGS metagenome assembly RCUL01 (sample SAMN09932745, study PRJNA488358) | compost metagenome | feature: garden; material: soil; isolation source: compost soil in acetic acid-enriched culture | place: Germany: Experimental Botanical Garden Goettingen | collected 2016-01-27
GTTCGAATCCCTCACTCTCCGCCACCAAAAATAAAGCCCGACGATAGTCGGGTTTTGTCGTTTATAGACTTTTGCAAACAATGTTTGATAAAAAGTGTATAAACGACGAAAAAATGAACGGAGTGAATGGCTTTATTTTATGGTGAAGCCTCCCCCATTGGAATCATGTTATTATCCCTCACTCTCCGCAGAAAGATCCTTCATCGAAAGATGAGAGATCTTTTATTTTACAGATAAGTTGATAGAAATTTACACTTATTCATAATCTGGTATATTTTTGTCGAGGATGATATTTCGACTGATTGTTAGCTTACCCGATTCTATTATTGGGAGGACTCTCCCTGAACCACCACGATTTTCAGCAGTCTCTCTTTTCACAATTGATCCCGCGTGATCGAATAAAAGACTGATTTTGCCGTCTAAGCAATTTGTAATTTTAAAAAAAATCATTCAATAAAAACCTGATATCCAGCAATATTTTCAGAACAAATCGTCCAAACGGCACATTAAACAAAGAAAAATGTAAAATAAGTTTTGTAAATCTGTTCAGAATTTCTACTTTTGTCGCGGAGAGTTGGCAGAGTGGTCGAATGCGGCGGTCTTGAAAACCGTTAACTGTCACAGGTTCGGGGGTTCGAATCCCTCACTCTCCGCAGAACAAGCCTTTCAGAAATGAAAGGCTTTTTTCGTTGTATTCGGATTCGAACCAGAAGGGTCGGCCGGGGTTCGAACTTTTAGATTATGATGAAAGTAACTTCTACCGAACACTTTCTCTACATACCGACATATCCCATATAAAACAAGAAGGAAAACCCTGTTTTTCACTTGTTAGACTTGATGACGAACCTTCCTTTTTTAATATTCAGCTCGATCAAGCGTTCACAAAATCCTATGATATGTTTACAAAGCGAGAGCGAGAAATTTTAGAATGTATCGTTGAGGGTAAGATGAGCAAAACAATTGCCGATGAGCTGTTTATCAGTCTTCACACGATAAACACGCACCGCAAGAATATTCTTGCTAAAGCTGGTTTAAGACACCCGTGGATCTGATAGCAAAGGTAATAAAGAGAGGTTGACTATAAGTCAGAGTCTACTTACAATCAAACAATGTCGGAGTCCGATCTTTCATTTCCAGATCAATAAGAATAGATTTATTTTTCAGTCCACCGGCAAAACCAACGAGCTTACCCGATCCACCGATAATCCGATGACAGGGCACAATAATAGATATCGGATTCTTGTTCAATGCGCCACCGACTGCCCTTACGGCTTTTATATCGCCCAGTTGGCGCGCCAGATCTCCATAGGTTCTAGTCTGGCCATAGGGAATAGTGAGCAAAGCTTCCCACACCTTAAGCTGAAACGGAGTTCCCTGCATATCCAGCGGCAGGTCAAAAACAGTACGCTTCCGATCAAAATATTCCAAAAGCTGTTGTTGAGCAAGCAAAAGTAATGGTGCATGGTCATCTCTATCCGGTTTAGATAACTTCGTCCGAGTATAGTCTTCACCTTCCCACAATACGGCAGTAAGACCACGCCTCGTCGCCACAAGCCTTATGCTCCCTACCGGCGATGCGATATTTGTATAGATAAATCCGTTATCCTGCTCCATATTTTTTATTGGCAAGTTACTAATCTTTTTTATTTCATTTCCAGCTAAGAAAAGATGTATCTAGACGATCTCTCAAAACTGTCTGCCAACACTTTATAACCACCATAATGGTTTTATGATAGTCACAACCAGAGAAGACAAGTTCTCAACCTTAGAAGTTAGTATCATTAAAACACTATTATTAGCAACAGCGAATGTTGGTCTATCGTCTTCTGCTAGACAATTCCTTAACCTATTGTACATTGAACCCTCTGAAAAAAATCAAAGAAAAAACGACTCACATTGAAAAAAAAACTATGGAATAGTTCCTTCTCAGACATCATATCAATGAGTATGAACAAGAGTTATAACCTAAAGACCAAGCATCATGGCAGAATTAAACCAAAAAACACAAGAAAGCGGAAAGAAAAAAATTAGAAGCCGAAAAATGGCTCCAAAGGTAGATCTGACAGCGATGGTAGACCTTGCTTTTCTTTTGATCACCTTCTTCATGCTGACCACCACCCTAAACAAACCTGCAGCAATGGATATTGCCATGCCAGACAAAACCAAAGGCGAGGCGACACCACCAGTGCTCATTGACGAAAACCGGACAGCGACATTGATTCTTGGGGATGGGAAATTTATGTGGTATCATGGCGACTTCAAGAAGCCCATTGCCTTTTCTGAAAAACCAAGCGATTTAGAGAAAACATTACCGCAGGTGCTCGCGCAGTTGAAAGCAAAGATCAGTAACATGCCCAACAACAAGGATATGATCGTACTGATCAAACCGAGCAAAGAGGCTAGGACGAAAGATGTGATCCATACAATTGATGAGATCAAACATCAAAACATTACACGCTATGTCATTGGTAAAACGCAAGAAGAAGAGGAAAAACAATTATTGGCTTCCATTCAGTAAAATACGAAAGGGAAAGCACCAATAGCAATGAAAATCGACTGAAGTTCTTTCTGATCAATAAACCGAGCTTAACGAGTTCATTGATGCCTTAATGAAAGATACGAATCAATAAAAACAGGCAATTCAGAAAAAAAAGTCTATGTATTCAATATTCCAAACAGGACTTTAGCGATCCGAGCATAATCACAGACAAAAGGGCCATTCAAAAATTGAATGGTCCTTTTGTCTGTGTTCAGTATTACAATCTATTATCTTTTGTCCAGATTTCCCCAATAGCGTTCCACGTTCTCTTTTACCTCGGCAGGCAAAGAAGCATAATTGTCTGAATAGAAAGTCTTTGTATATCCATCCTCCGCCTCTGCTCGCATACGATAAAACTGTCCTTTATATAAAATCAGTGCGATACAACTCAATTGCTTTTGAACATCGTCCTTAGGGTGTCTGGAATAGATAAACACCGCATCCAGTTTTCCATCTTTGTCAGCGTCAAAAAAAGCTTTTCTGGATTCCCACACCGAAGTAATAATACCATCTTCAGCGACAGTTTCCTCCACAATAGGTACCCACATACCATCTTTTCGCTGAAATTGCTGTACATATAGTCTATCCGGATCAGCTCCGCGTTCCTCTTTTGAAAAAATGATATAGTTATCTTCCTTTTCGGTCTGAATATGCTCCACCTGCAGCACACGTTTGCCTTTAAATGGAAAACCCGAAGATTCAAAATTTTCTTTGTTGACTGTAATATCGGTGATTTGTGCCTGCGCGGTATAACATCCCAGCAGCAGCAGGACAAAAAAAGTGTATTTTCCCATAAGTTTTCCCTAAATATCTATTCAAATTACTGACAATAAAAGAAAAATCCAATATTTTTAACATGCATCTTTACATCAACCTGATTCAATTCTCCTATATTCTCGCTAAATTTATCCTATTCATACACCGTGCAACAGCTACAGATGAGGTATCCGTTTCACAAAAGCAGGCATTAATCCCATGAAGCAGGACATTCAAACCATCGCGGACATAAAAATATTAGTCGATCAGTTTTACAGCACCGTTCGTCAGGACAATCTCCTTGGCCCTATTTTTCAGGAGCGAATCCAGGACAATTGGGGCATACACCTGGAAAAAATGTATCGCTTTTGGCAGACGATCCTCCTGGATGAACATACCTACTTCGGTAGTCCATTCCCACCCCATATCCCCCTACCCATTGAGGCGAAACATTTCGATCAATGGCTCCTTCTGTTTGAAGCGACAGTCGATCGGCTATATACAGGTGAGAAAGCCGACGAAGCCAAATGGCGCGCACAAAAAATGGCACAGATGTTTCAGTTTAAAAAAGAATATTTTAATGCCAATCCAAAAAAGAAACCCCTGATATAAAAACATTTTCACGAATATCTCCTTACCCCTCTTCTTGTTTATTTTGTAACAACAAAATGCTTATCACAAGCACTAAAATCAAAATAAACAACTAAAAATCAACACAATACATACAGATAACAAATTTTAACACTTTATATTCTACATAATGTAGAATACATTCTATATTTGTAGTATGAATAAATTATCAGCGACTGAAGAACAGTTGATGGGGTACATCTGGGACATGAAAAAGGCCTTTATGAAAGACCTTATGGAAGCCTATCCTGAACCCAAACCTGCCCCAACGACGATTGCGACATTATTAAAGCGGATGACCGAAAAAGGTGCCATATCGTACGTGTTATATGGCAATTCAAGAGAGTACTATCCCCTATTCAATAAGGACAGCTATTATCTCGCACACGTCAATGATATTGTTGAAACGTATTTTGATAATTCAGCCTTAAAATTTGCATCTTTTTTCACAAAACAATCGCAGTTGAACAAGGAGCAATTGGAAGAACTGAAAAAAATAATTGATTCAGAAATTAAAAACAAAGCGACATGATTATCTATTTGGGAAAATTGATCGCCTGTTCAGGCTTACTGTATCTGGTATACATTTCTCTTTTGCAACAGCAAAAGCTCTTGGTATTTAACCGATTTTATCTGCTTGCCATTATACCTATCGCTCTTTTTGCACCATTGGTGCAGACTGCACTACCATCATTTATCCCTGATTTTTTTCATTTTAATAGCAATCAGCTGGAAGTAGCTCCGGAGCATATGGAGGTGGTCACCGTGGTTCCCGCAGCCGTCCAACAAGAACCGCTGATCACGACCAACACGGCTATTTTCTTTGCCTATGTACTGATTGCGATTGTGCTTTTGATTAGGTATATAGTAAGCTATAAAAAGTTTTCATCCTACATCGGTCGCGCATCAGCGACAGACAATCCTTCAATTTATAGCATTCATGGCCTTAAAACTCCCTTCTCATTTTTCAGACGAATCTATGTACCCCGTGGCGCATATTTACAAGGAGAGATTGAGGCTTCGATTATCGCCCATGAACAGGCACATGTAGACCAGCGACATTCCATAGACGTGATGCTCACGCAGTTCATGCGCATTGTATTATGGTTCAACCCTTTGGTTTACCTGATCGACAGAGCTGTTCGACAAAACCACGAATACCTGGCAGACGATGCCGTAGTACAGGTTTATGAACGCGCCAGTTACCAACATCTGATTATCCAGTGGAGCATGTCCTCCCCCGATATAAACGCATTACCGGCCAGTAATTTTAATTTTTTAACAACAAAAAAACGATTAATTATGTTACAGAAAAGAACGAACAGTGGTAAGCTCCTGCTGATGCCTGCGCTTACCTTATTGCTGACAACAGCAATTAGCCTGTTGTTTTCGACTCATGTCGAAGCACAGAAAACAACGCCGGCCAAAACAGAAAAAACTGAGCCTGCGAAACCGGCCAAGACTCCCCCCACTTCCAAAAAACTGGGTGCCCCAAAAGCGGTATCTGAAAGACCTAATCCGCCAAGAAGAGAAGGAGCTCCCGCAATGGAACCCAAGAAAAATGCTGCTCCAAAAGAAGAAACAATACACTTTCCAGAGCCCAAAAAAACAGGTGGAAACAGCAAGAAAACAATAAAAAATAAGCCGCCAGCACCTAAAGAAGTAAAATTCGATGCGGCACCCAAAGTGGAAGAAGTGTATGTTGAAAATGTAAAATTTCAGGAACCTAAACGGATAACTATGCGCGGAACGGCGAATGTGAGCACTGTCACATCAGTAAACGCAAACAATGTTCAAGTCAATGATCCCAAAACTGTTTCGATAGTAAAAACAGGAACTGCTGCATCTGGAACGGCAAAGGTAACAGAAATTAGGTCGGCAGAACCAAATACGATAACGAATGTAAACGTGCGCTCTACTAGTACCATCAGCTCCGAAGCAAAGGAAAACAATGGAAAACAAGCTGCCAGAGTCATACTTCGAGGCGAACCGGCGAATAAAACAAATTCATCCAAGTAACAGGAACTGATTTCAAGTAGCACAAAGCCTTACCTTGGATTTAGAAGGCAAAGCAAAAAAGGGGCCGTATCAAAATAGCTATTTTGATACGGCCTTTATTTTTGTGCAGTGCCCATTCACAAGATACCCAACCCGATAAATTAAACTAAAAAGTATAGACAAAAGATAAACTGTTTATTTAAAATAGAGTTAATATACAGCTAATATCGCAAGAATACCTTTGTGTATGAGAAGAAACCAAATTACAATCCTGAGTTTACTATTGTCAGTGGCAATAGCTGGCTGTAAAGACAACGACAAAATCGAAGATGGTGGAGAGAAGCCACCAATGGCAACTTTAGAAAACTATTCAAAAGAACCCGCTTTTGTCTACGGCATGCCCGGTTTTGAAAATTTAAAGATTACCACCCTGATCTCAAGTTCAGATAAATTATCCGGTAGTCCCGAATTCGTATTCGCTGGTCAACCTGATGGAGCTGGATTTATGAAGGATGACAAATCAGATGGTTTCCTGATGATCAGTAACCACGAGATCACACAATCGGTATCCCGTGTTTATCTCGATAAAAACTTCAAACCTATTAAAGGCGAATATATCATGGATGGTACTGGTGGTAGTACCAGACTTTGTTCGGCTACGCTTGCCACACCTGAAGAGCATGGTTTCTCCGCTTTTCTAACAGCTGGCGAATCAGGCGAAGAGAGCATGGTTCATAAGCTGGATCCGCTTGGATCTGTAGCCCAACGCTCGGACAAAAACCGTGTTAAACCGGCTTTAGGAAAAGCTTCCATGGAAAATGCGGTACCACTTCCAAAAGACGTATCCAATGGCAAGACCTATATCCTGATCGGAGAAGATCAATCCTACGGTTCAAACCATCAATCCGCTGGCCAATTGATACTATATGTCGCTGATCAACAAGGAGACTTGGATAACGGCAAGCTATACGCCCTAAAGCGTAGCAATAATGACTATACCGAGACGAATATGAAAAAGGGTAGTTCCTATGATATCGAGTTTGTCGAAATTCCGAATGCCAAAAATCTGATGGGTAAAGAAATCAACCAAGCTAATATAGACAATAAAGCCATTCGTTTCTCCAGAGTAGAAGATGTAGATTACCGTAAAGGTGCTGGTAATGGACGTGAAGTCTATTTTACCGCAACAGGCCAGTCAGGTGATGGCAAAACCCCAACAGAAGGGTTAACAATGTGGGGCAGGGTCTATAAACTGAATATGGACGCTAAAGATATGCTGAAGGGTAAATTGGAAGTTATTGCTGAGGGAGATTCTGATCCGGGAAATAACCTGATCAATCCTGACAACCTATGTGTGACTGAAAACTACGTGTATATACAGGAAGATGGTGATTCCTATTATACTGATGCCAAACACGATTCTTATATCTGGCAATACAATATGGCGACCAAGACCTACAAGCCTTGGTTAAACATGAAACATGAGCGCAACAACGCAGATTGGCAAAAAGATTATAACCAAAGTGGCAACCTCAGTAAATTTGGCTCATGGGAGTTTGGTGCGATGACAGATGTTTCCAAATTGGTTGGCATTCCAAATACCTTTGCTGTCAATATCCACTCCCACACTTGGCAGAATGATAAATTTGCCAACGCTGATGGATCAGGTGCGGTTACAAACAAGGAAGGTGGCCAAGTCGTTCTTATCCGTAACGTACAACGATAATTTTACTAAAATCAACATTAATACCCAACAAGGGTATCCCTTCACTGCGAAAGGATACCCTTGTTGTTATTTTATTCAAACATAAAAAATAAATGAAATATTGGCTTGTGAGCGGTCTGATAGCAATTGTATTATTGGCCATCATGTGTAAAGGAAATCATAGGACAGATCCTCAAGATCTACCAGCTATCAGACAGCGGGTGTTAACGATCAATACCGCATTTGATAAACAGATTGACCAACAGATCGCAAACGTCGAAAGTAATAGCAGTGACCAACAGTTGCAACAGGGATTTGATCAGTTGCGGTCCACGTACAAATCCATGGAATGGGCAGTTGGTTATTTTATGCCCGAGACCGCCCGTTTTTTGAATGGCCCCAATCTAGACGAAATTGAATTGGAAGAAAATGCTGTCATCGAAGCCGAAGGTTTGCAGACATTGGAGGAATATTTCTACCCCAGCTATCAAAAGGAAGAAAAACAGCAGATTATTCGATTTTTAAAGAAACTAAAAAACAAATCCCTGGCGATCGACACTTATTTTGAGGTCAATACCTTATCACTGCCCCAGCTCATGGAATCATTGCGCAACCAGATATTTCGGATCACTACCTTAGGGGTTACGGGCTTTGACACCCCGATCTCGGGTAAAGGTCTCATCGAATCAACTCATGCCCTCAATGGCGTAGCTGATGTGTTGGCGATGATCAAAGAGCAGGTCAATCATCCTGAAGAGATTGAAAAGATCCTGGTTTTAATCAGCAGGACAAATAGCATCTTGGGCAAGAGTGCAGATCGAAATCAATTTGACTACCTCAGTCTAATGGATCAACATTTGAATAAAATTTCCGATGCACTGCATCAGTTTCGGCAATTGGAAAATATCCCATCCTTGAATGTCAATCATCCTATTTCGCCCGAAGCCTCCAATTTATTTAGCAAAGATGCCTTTAATCCGGATTTTTTTGTTCCCTCAGAACGACAAAAAATGAGTTCCGAAAAAGTCGTTTTAGGAGCCAAGTTATTTCGGGACAATATCCTTTCTGGTGACCAGAGCAGATCCTGTATTTCCTGTCATCACGCAGACAAGGCCTTTGCAGACGGACTCAAAGTGCCAACTACCCTATCGGGTGCAAAGATGGATCGCAATACCCCTTCCCTTTCCTATAGCAATTATCAACATGGGCAATTCTGGGATATGCGTCGTGAGGATCTGGAAGGGCAAAGCGTGGATGTCATTACCAATAAAGATGAGATGCATGGCTCTATGGATGAAATTGCCAAACGTCTGAATCAACATAAGGCCTATACAAAAGAGTTTAACAAGATTTATAAGACCGATACAGTTGAAAATTGGCAGGTACAGAATGTATTGGCTAGTTATGTCCGTTCATTAAGCACATTTAACTCCCGCTTTGACCGTTATATGCGTGGTCAGTCACAGCTACTGACAGCAGATGAAAAAGCAGGTTTCAATCTTTTTGTGGGTAAAGCCAAATGTGCTACCTGTCATTTTGTTCCCCTGTTTAACGGGACTGTGCCGCCGGAATATGCCAAGACCGAATCCGAAGTATTGGGAGTAGCCACAGACTATCGTAATAAGCAACTGGATCCAGACCGTGGCAGAGGGCGCTATCATGAGACTGTGGCTCAGCTGCAATACTCCTTTAAAACGCCGACAGTACGCAACAGCAGCAAAACGGCACCTTACATGCACAATGGAGGCTATGTCACCTTGGAGCAGGTCATGGACTTTTACAACAAAGGTGGTGGCCAGCAGTTCGGTTTTAAGCTGGACAACCAGACTTTACCGACGGATACTTTAGGTTTAACAGCAAAAGAAACAGCCAAAATTATTGCATTTCTGAAAACATTGGATGATTGATAGCTAGGCAATATTGCCTCTCCCAAAATAGTAAAAATACGATAGTAAGGCTTAGCAGCGATCAACTACACAAAGAAGCCGCATGAGTGGGGAACTCAATGCGGCTTCAGCACGCAACTGCGATAAAAAACATATACTTAGCTTAGGAAAAGTAGTTATTAATAAGACGGTCGAGTCCAGTAATTGTCCCAAAATATTTCAAAAAATTTATAAGAATCAATCAAAAGAGTAACATAAATAAAAAAAGCCGCAAGAACGGGGAATTCAATGCGGCTGTAACCAAACTAAGAATAGATAATTAAATTTCTGTGTCTTTAGTAATGACGGTTGAGAATCGCGATTGTCCCGAAAAAAAATAAAAAACTTTTTTATTACCTTAGATTAATAAAATAAACAAGAAAAACCAGCTTGTTTTTCATTAACTATAGGAATACATATATGAAATCGTATGCACTTGTTTTAGCAGCAGGCCTGCTTCCCTTTGTGGCATTAAGTCAAAAAATAGTCGCACCTGGCAGTCCGGATATCAATCCCAAGTATGTAAAACCGGAGAAGTCGCTTTACACGGTATACTATGTAAAAGATAACAACTGGGACAAACAAGGTACAATTACCTATGATATTGTTGCGGCCAACAATCAATTGAGCCTGACAAGTTCTTACACGCCCAAAGACAATGCCTGGGTCACTGCACGCACTAGCGTCGTGGATGGAAGCACACTAAAATCCATCAGCTATGCCAGTGACGCCAAGAAAACAAAATTAAATCTCAACTTTGGGGAGACCATCACCGGTAATTATTATTCCAAAGAAACCAAAAAAGATAAAAAGCTGAATTTACGTCCTACCGAACCATTTATTGACTTCAACTGGACAGACCATCTGATGGGAACACTTCCCTTGGATGTTGGATATAAGGCACGGATCCCTCAATTTTACTACAATGACGAATCCAATGTTCAGGTGGAATACTATACGATTAAAGAAGTCAAAAGCTATAGCTATGGTTCTCCAAAAACGGGCAAACATGACAGCTGGTTAATCACGCTATTGGAAGAAAATACGGGTGCAATCTATAATTATGTCGTGGACAAGAAAGACCGGCGGTTATGGCAACGAGAAATGTCCATGGGCAATGGTAAGTGGGAGATTACAGTCAACGAGGAGCTCGATTACCAGCCGATCAAAAACCGATTTAACAAAGAGCAGGCTATTCAGCAGATATCCAATGGTAACAGTGTGATCATCGGCACCGCTTATGCACGGTCAAGCTCTGGCAAGAGGCTAGCTGGTCTTGTCAATACAGCGAAAAAACAATATGCGCCAAAAGGAACTGAGATTATGCTTTTTCCAAATTCAGTATACTATGAAGAATGGCTTGAGGTAAACAAAAAAATCCGAAAGCAAAAGAAAGTTGCGGAGGTTCCGCTGGATGCCGATTTTGGCCATTCCGTCAAACGCACAAAGGTCTACGATGATGAGGGACACTTTGAATTTGCTGAGCTAATGCCCGGCAATTATATCATTATGACCAGCTTTGATTTTTCCAACTCCTATAATTATTCCTATGTATCGGGGTATACCAATTATTATAACTATTGGGGTTATACCGGATCTACCACAAATTACGGAACAGCTAGGTCATCCTATATTGACAAGGCGAATATAGAGAAACGCATCACTATAGATAAGGATGGCGAGAAGAAAGAAGTGAATTTAAAGGAAATGTAACAAAAAAATAAAAAGCCGCACAAATGGGGAATTTGCTGCGGCTTCACACTAACCTATGAAAAACATATACTTTGTGAAAAAGTCTATACTTATAAGACGGTTAAGTGATCCAATTGTCCCGAAAAAAATAAAAAAAATTAAATTACTTTATTTTCTTCTGTACCGTTCCAAATAATGATCAAGGCTGAAGGGAAAAATTTGTTTTGTTCCCAATAGAAAACAAGCACTTGCCCCTAACCAGACCGAATAGTTAAAAGTGACTTTGATCCCAAAGGACAGCATCATCGTCAATGCAAAAATAGTTAGCAACCCTCCAGAGAACAGCGCTACCAAACGTATCCGATAACCGATCAAAAGCAAAATTCCCAAAACTACTTCGAGTACCGTGGCTCCGATTGCGAGCACATTCCCCATGGAAGCAGGCGCAAAAAAATTAAGCTGATTGGAATAAGCGACAAAATTTACCCAGTTTCCCCATGAAGCATTCGCCGTGCCGGGTGCTCCCCACAGACCCAAACGATCCGCCACAGCAGATAAAAAAGCTGTTGCCACAGCGAGACGAACAAAAAGTTGACTATACATATACTTTATTTTATTGATCAAATATAAAACAACAATAATCGTGTCAACTTAAACCAGTTTAAGAAATCAATTGACCAACAACAATAAGGCCGCCAGTACATCGGATACTGTGCGGCCTTAAACATCAATTAATACGAATAAGAATTTATATGGTGTATCTCTCCATTAAATTGTGATACACTATTTAAACGACAACCGAATTGTCAAATAGTCCCAATAAAATTATCAATTTATTTATACCATACCGGGTCAAACTAGGATTTACGTCAAAATCCCAGCTCACATCAATGTAGACACCTCACGCACTACCCCCCACCCGATCCATCTCCAATTAAATGAATAGCCATCAATAAAAAATACATCAGGTGGCTAAAGAACTCCTGTTTTCTCCATACAAGCTTTCATACGCTGATACGTTCGCTCAATATCATGATCCAGTCCGATAGAAAAGCGGATCAGCCCATCCGAGATCCCCATACTTACACGTTCTTCCTCGGGAATTTCAGAGGAGGTCGAACTGCCCGAGCAGGAAAATAAGGTTTTATAAAATCCAAGGCTTACGGCCAAATAACCTAAGTTCTCCTTTTGCATCAGTTCCATTAGTTTGTTCGCCTTATCCGTGGTTCCTGCATCCAGCGTCAATATCCCACCAAATCCATATTCTTTATGCATCATACTTTTTAGTAGTTCATGATGTTTGTGGGAGGACAATCCCGGGTACGAAACCCCAAGTCCGTCCCGTTCAAAGCGTTCAGCGAGATACAATGCGTTATAACTATGCTGCTTCATCCGGATATGGAGCGTCCTTAAGTTTTTAAGAATACTAGCCGCACGGAGGCTATCCATTGTCGGACCGAGCAACATGCAGGCACCCGAATTGACATTTTTTGTATCGTTGATAAATTCCTGTGGTCCACAATAGACTCCACCGACTGTATCGCTGCTACCATTAATAAATTTTGTCAGGCTATGAATCACAATATCTGCTCCCAGCAGACCTGGTGAAACAGATAGCGGTGAGAAGGTATTGTCGACCACGAGTTTTATATTATATTTCTTACAGATTGCCGAAAGCTTCTTTAAATCTGCGACTTCCAATAACGGATTGCTAACACTTTCACAATAGACCACTTTCGTTGTCGGTCGTATTGCCTGTTCGATTGCATCGAAATTACTGATATCGACAAAGCTGGTATCAATTTGAAATGGTGGCAAGAAATTTTTCAGAAAAGCATAAGTCCCCCCATAAATGGTCCTGCTGGAAACGATATGGTCACCACTTTTACAGAGTTGCAATAGTACCGTTGTAATAGCCCCCATTCCCGAAGCTGTTACATTGGCTGCCGCTGTATTTTCCAGCTTTGCCAATGCCTGAGCGAGGTATAGATTCATAGGTGACGAATGCCGTGAATATAAATAACAGCCATCTGCATTGCCCTCAAAGGTATCAAACATCGTCTTGGCTGACAGAAAAGTATAGGTCGAACTATCAGAAATTGAAGGGTTCACACCACCGAATTCACCAAAGTATTGTAAATCCTGTATTTCATTTGCTGCATTAAAATCTTTCATATTTTTTTACTTATAAAATTGGGTTATTTTAAATTTTATAACAACATTTTATCTGTATATTAGATTATAAATCTAATATTTAACAAAATATTAGAAAATATATCTACAACAGACACACTATATATTTTTAAACCAAAAAATAATCTATGCAATTCGATGAAACGGATAAGAAATTACTGCAATTTCTACAGGAAGATGCCAAACAAACCAGCAAAGAGCTTGCACGTAAGCTTGGATTATCTGTAACGGCGGTGTACGAGCGTGTACGCAAACTCGAAAACACGGGGGTAATTTCCAAATATATTGCCCTACTGAATAAGCACAAGATTGCTAAGGATTTTATGGTACTCTGTCATGTCAAACTCACACAGCATAAAAAAGAATATATTCAGCAGTTCGAACGGGAGGTGATGGATTTACAGGAAGTCACCGAATGCTTTCATGTTAGCGGCGACTATGATTATATCCTAAAAATCTGCGTGCGCGATATGGAAGACTACCGACATTTTATGCTGAGTAAGCTGACTTCACTACAGCATATTGCCAGTACACACAGTTCATTTATGATAGCTGAGGTAAAAAATACATTGAACATTCTCGTTTAAACAACCTATTAAACGAGAATTAACTACCAGATTCATTTATTATTAAACCAATACACCATTCTTTGATGCGATGGGCTCGGGTAGATTTTCTTCACCCATCATTTGCAATAAGTCAATTTCGATCGTCCGACAGATCGACAACATCGGGATATCAAACATCAGTCCACCAAATGGATTTTCGGTATAATCCCCGACCAACTCCATTACAATATAGATCCATCCGATCACCACACAAAAAGGAATACTTGTCCAGATTCCCCAATGACCCAACTTGGCAAATTCATTGACCAGCCCTAAGGGTAATAGCATGATCAAGATAACATTAAAAACAAATGCTGTACTCGCAAACTGCCTTGGCGAGGGAAACTTTTTGATCCGCTCGGCTTGCCCTTGGTAATCATAAAATTGATTAAGACAGGTCTGCAATTGTGTTTGATTAAAATCAGAAATAATCTGATCATTTTTCAAGGCATTGATATCTTTTGCCTGTTCGGCATTTAAATAAGTTGCAAAATTTCTATAGCTTGATTGCAGTGCAAATTCCTCCGCTGAAAGGTATTTATGTAAAAAAATAGGTGTCCGGCTATAGTCTGGAAAACCAGCCTTTATTAGCCTATGCCTTTTTACGTTCAATGCCCCAATATGTCTCTTGAGGCTGATGTGCTCCCATTCGGTTGGTATCAAGAGCTGCTCACGCAGTTGATATAACCAAGCAATATGACGATAGGTTATTTTTTTCCTGATTTCTTCCAGATTTTGCTGCCCCCCTTGTTCGGTATTAAAAGCATAAAGCATGGATACAAAGGAACGGCTGGAGTTGACGATCCCACCCCATATCTTACGTGCCTCCCATAACCTATCATAAGCTTGGTTATTTTTAAAACCCACATAAAAAGCCTCTGCTGTACCAATCAGTGCCAGAGGAACCCAAGGAATGATCATCCATTCCCACTGAAAAAAATAATAAACGACAGCAACAAGAGAACACCAGGCTGTCAGCCAGATTAGGTGTACCCCAGCAAGGTTAAAGATCTGTTTGTAATTAAAATATTTTGTTGTGATCATAAAAGGTATATGTCATTAAAGCCTTCCAATATCAGTTAAATCAAAAATCCCTGTTTTTCAAATTGCTTGACCAATTTTGCGGCATCTCTTTCAGCCTCGTTTTCCTCCACCTCATAATTATCCAACAAAACGGCTGTCACACTTTCGACATTAAATTCCTTTCCCTGCAATTCCAACCAGATCTGTACAGCGGTCTCATTAAAGGTATACACCTTAGAAGCATCCAGTTGATCTTGCCCTGGATAGACTAGAATATGGTCATCGCCCAATTTGCGTAATTGTAAATCTCCTCTAAGTTTCATCCGGCTATTCTTCTTTTTATTTCTATGACATTCAAACCGTCTGTTTAGTTTGTCCTATTACGAAAAAATATATACTTATCCAATGAATTCGAATCGCATTTTCGTCTCCAAGGTGGCTTTCTATCAAAGATAGAAAAGACAGTGGAAAATGCAACACTCGATTTATTATATTATCATATCCTGCAATAAAAAAATTAAAATGGAATAGTGGATAACATAAGTTAACAATTTTATTAAATATATCAGCAATTTTTAAAGGTGTATTTGCGACCTCTATTCTATTGGACGGCTATATCCTGCGAATGAAATAAGAAAAAAGTAAAAAATGGCAGCAGGAGATTATATGAATCTCCTGCTGTCTACAACTCATCTATTTTCATTCCCTAATTCAGTAAGTAGTCTTCTAACAGTAATGTTTGTAAAATACTAAAACTATTATTTGTATTTAATCTAAATAAAGTTATATTTGTCCCGCTTTGAAAAACTTATACTCCTTATCAAGCTGATTGGCAGGAGCATAGTTAAACGATCTAATCATATGTCACTATAAAAACATACATAACGCTAATAGCATGCTTAAGTCAACCTACATTTTTTTCATCTCGGTATTTTTCCTTACCTCCATAGCACAAGCTCAAACGTCCTTTTCAGGGTATGTGAAAGATGCCTTCGGAAAAGCAATCGAAAGCGCCACCGTTACCGTTGTCGGCACCAACCTCAGCACATCAACTGATATCGATGGGTTTTATAAATTAAAAATAGATTCCAAACAGAACCTTAAAATTGAGATAACCTCTGTCGGTTATATCACGCAAAGCGTCTCATTGAAAAGTAATGAAACGTACAAAGACTTTCAGCTCAAAAAGGATGACCACATGCTGGAAATTGTCAATATAAAAGGGCAAACGGAAAACCAAAAAAAGGTCAACGAAATAAAAAGATCTGGATTCAATGTGAGTGTTGTTGACATGAATCGATATGCCAACCAGACCGCCAATGTGAGCCAAATTCTTCGTACAGCTCCCGGCGTGACATTTCGGGAAGATGGTGGACTGGGCTCTAATTTTGTCTTCCGCATTAATGGTCTTGCTGCCAAGATCTATATCGACGGTGTCCCGATGGATGATTTCGGATCTGCCATGTCTTTAAATAATATCCCGGTTAATTTGGTCGACCGAATAGAAATCTATAAAGGGGTTGTTCCTGCATTTTTAGGATCGGATGCCCTCGGGGGAGCTGTCAACATCATCACCAAACAACGGAATAGACATTTCTTGGATCTCAGCTATAGCTATGGTTCCTTCAATACCCACCAGGCATCTTTAGTCGGGATGTATACCAATCCTAAAAATAAACTATCTATCCGAACAAATGCTTTTTACAACTATTCGGACAATGACTACAAAATGTATACCGAGGAAAAATACGGTATTGTCTTTGAAAAAGTAGTAAATAATAAATTCGTCCCCATTGATGTGGTGAGACGCTTCAATGACCGCTATTATTCGTCTATGGCCCAAGTTGAGATTGGCCTCCGCGATAAAAGCTGGGCCGATCAGTTTTTTGTTGGTCTGACCTATTCCGGAAATAATAAACAAAATCAGCTCGGCGCCACGATCAACAAGCCCTATGGTGGCAGCTGGCGAGAATCGGCCTATATCATGCCTACCCTGAGCTATAAAAAGCAAAATTTCATTGTTGACAGGCTATATGCGGATATCTACGCAAACTATGGCTTTGATATCACCCGCAACAGGGATACAGCACAATATAACTATGAATGGACCGGTAATCCGATCAGCAACCCCAATGGTCAGAGCAGGCGAAAGGAGGTCTACAACAAACAAAACACCAATAGTGTACTCGGAAGGATAAATCTGAACTATGACTTCGACGAAAGCCGCAACCATAGTTTGAACCTCAACTATAATATCAGCAGCAATTACCGCAAAACTTTTGATAAAATAGCAAACAATAATACCTCAGGTTTGCCCAAAAACATGGTTAAGCATATTGCAGGGCTGGCCTGGCAGAGTCAATGGTTTGACAAGCGTTTGGTCACCAATATTGCGATCAAATACTACGGTATAGATACCGATCAGCAGGTTGATCAGCGCAAATTCGGAGATAATAATGAAATCTTGAGTGGTGCTATTATCACACAATCAAAATATCTAGGCTACAAAGGCTATAGCTTTGCTTCCCGTTACCGGATTTTCAAAGATGGCGGAGTTAAATTCTCTGCCGAGCGGGCTTATAATATGCCCGAAATGATTGCCATTTATGGTGATGATCAAAACTATCTTGCTAATTGGGATCTCAAACCTGAACGTAGCGACAACCTCAACACGGGTTTCTATTATAATACATTTTTTAATGAAAACCATTTTATAAATCTTGACGTTTCGGGATTCTACCGCCTGGCAAAAGATTATCAAAATGTACGTATCGTCACCGAAGATGATCGCGACAAATTTCAGTACTATAATATTCCGGGCGTAAAAATATATGGTGGAAGTTTCGAATTTCGCTATGGCTATAAAGATATCATCACCGCCGCGTTAAATGGAAGTTATGATAAAGCCATCGACAACCAAAAATATACCAACGAAACCAGTCAGGAGGTTAGCTTGTCCTATGGTTATCAAATACCCAACCGACCTTGGACATACGGCAATCTAGATCTTGGTTTTGCTCAAAATGACTGGTTCAGCAAAGGCAGCCGCACACAATTTAACTGGACAACGCAGTATACCAAATGGTTTTATCTGAGCGATAGCCATCTTGGTTCGCTGGCTTCAAAAAATTACATCCCCACACAGCTTGTTCACTCCTTTCTGGTGAGCTATTCCTGGAACCGCAACAGATACAATATTTCTGGGGAGGCCCGCAATATCTTTGATGAACGCGCCTATGACAACTTTCGTCTCCAAAAGCCGGGAAGAACATTTTACGTAAAATTTAGAATATCATTACTATAATTCATCAAACACCATCAATCATCATGAAAACAAATAGACTATTTGGCTATTGTACATTAGCAGGACTGTTATTATCTTCCTGCAAAGATAGCCCGAGCATCCCTGAAGTTACAGAAACCATACCATCGGCGTATTCTGTTTGGGTGGCTACGGCCAATGGATCGTACCTGTTGACGACCGATAAAATCATGAAGGATACCTTATTGTCGCCTGCGAATAATAAAGGGGTAGACATCACGGGCAACCTACCACAAGCCCGATATGCAGGTTACGCTTATGTTTTCAATGGCTACTATTACTTATCCAATGACGGAACCCGTTTTAGTAAACACCAACTGACAGACAACGGACAATTCAAAGAAGTCGATAATTATGCTTTCCCAACCGATTTCTATCTGGGAAAAGTTGCGGCCCAATTTAGCAGCACGGACGAAATTGTTTTTACGGGAACAGGAGCGAGTGACGCGAACCTGGAGAAAAAAGTATTTGAAAAGGACATCTACTTTATGAATACCAAGGATATGACGATCTCAAAAACCTTAAAAGCGCAGATTCCAACGTTAGACTATACCGTTTACAAACCCGATGGCAGTGTTGATCCGACGATCCTCAACGTTACCAGTATGCGCATTGGCGGTGGAAAAGCGTATTTTGGTTTCTTCTACTATAACTACGATTACAAACCAGTAGACAAGAAAGCTTACGCATATATCTGTGATTACCCAAGCATGCAAAACGGTCATATGATGAGCGACGACAGAGCGAGTTATGTAGCGGGGCACTGGCAAAGAGAGAACTATTCGTTCCTGGATGATAACAATAATCTATATATATTGACCCGTGGTAAAACGGATGGTACCTACGCATTGATGCGTGTCAATAATGGTCAGACTCAATTTGATAAAAACTATCTATTTGACCTAAAAGACTACGCAGTAAAAGGTGGTGACCTTGCTTGGTTGGGTGATGGGAAAGCATACATCAGACCTTATGTGATCGATGTTGCTAATAAAAGAATCGTTGCCAACCTAGCTGAAATGACAGGCGGAGATCCGACGACAACTATCAACCTGATCGAAAATGGCAATCTGTATACTGCCGTAAAAACCCCAACCTCAAAATGGTTTATTTACGAGTATAATATCAAGAATAACAGTGTAAAAAAAGGTGCTGAGATTGATCCGGGCATAACCCAGGTGTATCACATCAATAAATTAAAATAAGATAAGATAAATCGCAAACGCAGTGTAAAATCCGCTTCCGATAGGGAGCGGATTTTTTTATATAATTAAAACTAAAGCATCTCCTACTGAGGGGAACTATTTTTTTCATTTTCTTTAAAATGTACTAATATTGGAGTTCCAGGACCGGTTTGTTCGCCGCAGCTTCTTTGCTACTAAAGACCATATCATTGGTAGACGAAACAGCTCCGGCATTCAGAAACAGAAAGGATACTTTACGATCTGTACCCATCAATTGCCTATTGATGGCTTTCGTCACGTCAATGCTCTGAAGACCTCCCCCTGAAACAACGATCTTCCCGGCCGATACTGTATCCATTGGCGCATTATTCCAATTGATGGTATTTTCCAGCCAAGAGCTTGTACCAGTAGTATAGATATTGATTGTACGCTGTGGTGTCGTGTTGACTCCGCTGACATACATTTTTAAGACCGCCGAACTTACCTTCGGTTGCGTAACAGCAGCGATATCAAATTTTACATATGATTTGCGGGCATAAGATATCGCATCAGATTTTACGATTAGATCCGACGATGTACCATAATTGACACCAGCATAAGTACCATTGCGCACGTAGGCGTCGGCAAGACTACTGCCTGCTAGTGAAATTACCGCATGTTGAAATGCACCTACATCTGGATTACCCGCAGGTAAAACATTGCCTACAAAATCTTTTCCGCCATTACCAGCGATAAGTATCCCCGCATTGCGGACCGGTGAATTGGCATCTACATCATATCCCTTGGCAATATCAAAGCCTGTTCCGGCGACTGGATTTGAGAACGCGGGATCAGTATAAAAGTTATTGCTCTGCACCGAAGTACCCCAATTAAACGCCGTAAATGTATTGCCAGGATAAAAGTTATTGTTGTTGAATCTTGTCTGGTTTGTCAATGGAATAGCTGTGCCGGCATCGTTTCTGGCTAAAGCCAAACCTGTAGCCGATGGTGCTACATAAAAAATATTATTTGAATAGGTACCATACGGAGCACTATGGAAGATGGTCCCCCCTGGATTCTTAATGTAGAATACATTATTATAAATCTGATGATTGCGGTTTGTACTACCATTAAAAAGAAACAGCTTTTTCTTACCGGTAGTTCCGATATCATTGACACTGACATTATAACGTACTGTAATATTCTGCGAATTGTACATAAACAGCATAAAGCCGCCGTTGTTGTCATGGGAATAATTATATTCAAAAACATCACCATTTGTTGGGGAATTGGCATCATAGCCATCAGCATCAAAGGCCATACCATCATTGGCGCCTCCACCAGTCAGCCCATAGACCTCATTATAAGCGACTACTGTATTCTTGCTCTTTACGGTCCAGATACCTGCATAGTTATAATTGGTTGTATTCATACAGGCTTTATAAACAGTATTATGGGTAATCTTACAGCCTCCCGTCGCTCCGGCCATGATAATGCCATCGCCATAGATATATTCCAGCAGATTATCGTCAAACAGTACATTGGTCGCTGTACCGGTGGTGCGTATACCCGTGACCGAGGAGTTGGCAATATGACAGCTTTGCACCAATACATTGCTTACGGTGCCATCAATAATAATACCGCCGGTAGCTTTTATAAAATTCGGCTGATTATCAAATGCAGCATTTACATGGTGGATGTAACAGTTCTTTAAAGCAATGTTGTTACCACCATTTACCCGGATTCCGGTTGCAGCATAACTGGTTCCGCTTGGCACCGTATTGGTCAATTCCAGATTATTCACTTCGACATAAGAAACCCTATTTAAATATAGAGCATTGGAACCATTTCTTTTCCCGCCACCATTAATAATGGGCCGTGTCTCCCCATCATATTTGTCGAGCACAATAACTGCTCCACTGGCTCCAGAGCTTTTTATATGAAGGGTATCATTCCATACGGCACCACTCTTGAAAAGTATCCGATCTCCGGGACTGAACACCGAAGCATTAATTTTGGCTAGGGTCTTCCATGCCGCTCCGGCACTTGTACCAACGCTGTCATCGCTACCGGAAGGGTCTACATAGTAGGTCGCTCCCAATGTCATACCACTGACAAGAGCCTTTGCTTTAAGTACATCATTTGCAACGAGCCTGTCGGTTTTCTTGCAACTTAACAAGCCTAGCAGGCCAATTGAAATCAGGATAATAGATTTTCTCATAATTTTGGTTTAAAATTTTATCGTAAGGATTATTCATTAACGCTTAACACATAACGTTTGAAACTGCAAATTGTCCTAAACTATTTTCAAAATTATTTATTTTTCCTCCTGAACCGTCCACTCCATTTGTCATTCATTGCATGATCGAGCCTACTGACCTCTGCAATAGTTTACTTCAATCCATAAGCGAAAATAATTTTAGCAAACAGACAAAAGTGCTTTGTAAATAAAGCTGAAACACACTACTTTTACGGTAGGCAAAAAGCGAGAACATGAATTTTATTGATGACATCCATCCTATCTTATTTTCCATTATTGTAGGTGGTATTATTGGACTCGAGCGTGAGTATCAGCTGAAATCTGCTGGATTAAGAACCATGATATTGGTTACATTGGGATCCTGTATGTTTACTATGCTCTCGTTGAGTCTGGGTGGACCGGGGAGTCCCGACCGTATCGCCGCCAATATTATTACCGGAATAGGTTTTGTAGGTGCGGGTGTGATCTTTAAGGAAGAAAACCGTGTATCGGGTCTTACCACAGCAGTTACCATATGGATCTGTGCTTCTCTAGGTATGACCATTGGTGCAGGATATTACAAAGAAGCAACGATTGGTTCCATTGCTGTATTTTTAATGTTGATTGTATTTAAATACATTCAGAACATTATCGATCGGATCAGCATGCGCTATACCTATGAGATTACCCTTCCTTTTGATGAGGGGGCCTTAGCAAAATATGAAGAGATCTTCAGGCAACATCATTTAAAAGCAAAACGTGGTAAACAGATCCGACGTTGCGGGAAATATACTATCATCTGGTATGTACAGGGCACTACCCAGAATCATGAAAATTGTGCAAAGCTACTTTTCAACGACCTGACAATTGACGAGTTTAAATTCTAAATCTTTTATCCCCTGGCTTTGGCGAGGCTATTGATTTTAGAATTGACCTACTAACGTTATCCTTTCCTATCTATATTTTGTGAGCCAAGCAATAATTTTCTTCAACAATACTATTTCGGGTGGCGTATATAAAATAAAAATGAGGTTGTCACTTCACTTTGGACAACCTCATTTTTTTATTGTACCAGGCTATTAACCATACAGTATATGACTTACTAAAGTTGTAAATTTAACTTCTGCTGTTGTTGATTTCTAAAAATAAGGATCTTAGGCTGGTCGGCATGCACATGTTTTTTAATAGCTTGCTGCAAATCTGTTAACTTATCGATTTTCTCACCTTGGTAGTTGAGGATAACATCACCTATCCGCAATCCGCTCTTATAGATTGTGCCATTTTCATCCAACCGAAGAACCAATACACCTGCAATAGATGGAAGTCCAGCGGCTGACTGTTCGCCCAATGTTTCAACAGATTTAAAGTTTCCATCTTTCCAAGCCCATTTCACCCCCTGTTCTTTTGTATCTTTTTGGATCAGCTGTGGTATCTCTGGACTGGTAGCAAGACTTTTCAGTCTTTTGCTTGTTACACCAAAATGCAGCATATCAAAATTTTTAAAACCTTGGTCTTTCCAGTTCTTCAATCGGAAATCACCAAAAGTAGGTGCAACAAAATTCATTGCAACAACACGACCATGTTTTTCTATGCCTTTGGCCTGATCTTTTTGAAGATCTTCTTTCCGTGCATAAATATTGTAGTCCACCTCATCTCCCCAGTACTTCACCTGAATATCTTGATGAGCATGCATCACAATATTATTTCGAAAGACATCGTGGCTATTTTGGAACCAGACATGTGGATGAAAACCATTGTTGAGCATCACATTATTGTATACTTTGCGGAAAAAGCCCTCCCGCAATTTTAATCCACCGCTTAAACAGAGATTGTTGTAGATTTCATAGTTGGAAGATCCATCATCCAAATCAATATCCCAGCCGTGATCACAGCGAAAACGGTTGTCGTGAATTTTGGTTGTTTTGACCGCATCTAACAAAATCAGGTTTGGATTTGCAGCTGTCAGCTGATCCATCTTGTTTCTATCAGGATGCCAAAAACGATCACGTCCCCAGGAATTAAACGCCCCATGATCGCTGGTTTCCAGCACGGTGCTAAAAACATCATTGTAAGCGATCTCATGACCGCCCCAGGTACCGTCACCTACATTGATCCCTGCGCGGGGTACATTGTAAATTGTATTGTGCAAAATACGCAAAGACTCTGCCATAGACACTTGTACACCTGCCACTTGTTTTTCGATCAGACCGATGCTGTGGATCAAATTGTCACTGGCTTCACAATCCATGGGGTAATTATTACTTTTAGGACCTTTGAGGGTGTCCATCTGATCGAGTGGAACAAATTTTTCATAGCGAAACGCAGGTGAACGTACAGCCTCGGGATCACCTACAAAATTGATGGCACCGGCACCGATCTCTTCGATACGATTACCACTGATCTTTACACCACGGTTGTAATTGTTAACGAAAATCGCATTTCCACCCAATTCGATAAAATCATTGGCATGAAGGCTACAGTTTTCAGCACCTTCGATCTTCACTGCTCCTTGACGATAGATGGTCCAGTCGCTACGCAACAAAGGTTCGGCTGTTTTCATAAACGTAGGTGCAGTATGCGTAAAGCGGATACCGCTGACTTCGATATCGTGCACTGGATTGTTGGCAGATCCAGCAATTGTAATCAAATTTTCCAGCTGTGGTGCTACAAATTTCAATTGATTGGGGTCTTTACCTTTAGATGGCATGTAATACAGCGTCGCTGTCCCCTCATCCAAATACCATTCTTGTTCAGTGTCAAGTTCTTCAACTATATTCTCGACATAGCGGTAAGTTTCATGCATTGGGCTTGGCCGGTTATTTTGCTCTCCGCCTTCCAATGTTACCTTTGATGCTCCATCTTTTCCGGTAATACGGTAATGGAATCCACCCCAGCGACCTGAATGTAAAACATGTACAATACCTCCTGTCGGATTTTTCCAGGTGGCAATCCGTTCTGGACTCAGTGCATCAGCGGCATAACCCTGAAAGGGTAATACGGATGCGTCATAATTTGGATACCGTGCACGGATCAAGTGTGCATCATTGGCATATAAACTTTGGAAACTCATTCCCGTTGGAACTTTCGCTTTCCAGATCCCCTTACCTCCTTGCTCCCATTTCAGATCAAGCAGTTTAGCTCCACTGAGGATAACTTGCTTTCCGTCTGCGGCTTTGATCCGCAATGGTAGTTTCTTTGTACCTGAAAGTGCCGCTGATAATTGAATCGGTTTGTCAAGATAGTAAGTACCTCTAGTAAAGATAATTTCAATGCCTGTTGTCGCCTTTCCCTGTTTGGATTTTTCAACGGCACGCAAGGCTGCCTCGGCGGTAGCAAACGGCCGCGCTACCGTTCCCGGATTTTGGTCATTGCCCTTTGTACTGACGTAAACTCGCTTGATCGTACCAGACTGTTGCGCTTTTGTGGTAAAAATAGGTGCACAGCTCAGACCAACAAACAATAATTTGGGAACTAAACTTGGTTTTATCTTCATAATTTTAATATTTCGTTTGGTCAATCTTAGTTTCTTATGAAAAATAAAAGTAACTACTTATAATAAAGACGAAAATAAACGAATTTATAGTAACACATTCATTTATTTTAATTATTTTATTTTGCAGGGCGACTATACCACCGCCCTTTTTATTTAATTTGCTCTAATCTCCCTTTGTCTCTTTTTAACTATTCAACTTTCAGGGGATTCGCTTTTCTTTTGGAACAGCCTGTTGTTTCATATTCCTGCTATTTGCACTTTCTCTACCCCTAATCAAATCCTGTTAACTTATATAAGGGATTTTGTGGTACATTATTGTTTGTCGCTTCGGTGGTCGGAATCAACCAGGTCAGGTTGTAAGGTACTACCGGAACGTTAAGCGAGGAACCACGCTGTTTCTGAATACGGTCAAAAGTATTGGCCCACTTCATAATCGTCCAGGATTTTCCCTCCTCATGCAATTCCTAATCAAACTCCCACCAAGCAGCCTCCTGGAATTGATCCATGGATAATCCACTCAAATCAGGCACCTATCTGGGATCATTTTTATCCATGCGTGCTCTTTTACAAATGGTATTGCTATAGTCATTTGCAGGACCATTGATGCATTTTCAGATTCGGCAGCGATCAAATACATTTCGGACAAACGTATAATCGGAAGACTAAAAGGAATACTTTTCCGTGAGGTCAAATATCCTCGATTGATAGAGACGATATCCACAAATTTCTGAAAAACGGGCGGTCCAGCACCTTTTTATCAAGCTTGACGTAGTTGCTAATGATCCCCAGGAAAAACGACGATCGCTTTTCGAAAAACTCACCATAAGATTGCCTGATGTGACAAGGGTCGGATTATAGCCAGGCGAGGTATTGAATAAGCCGTTCAAAAAATTGGAACCACGACCTGGTTCATATAACATCTCCCAAATGGATTCGCTGGTATTCAGACGGGCATTCGTCGTCGTTTAAATAGGAAATATCGAATATGGCTCAGGTCAGTGGTTCGGGCACGATGCTGCCAAAGTTTAAAAAAGCTAGCGGCAACAATTTCTTCACATACGGTTTCATCTCGAATAAATTTGTAAGCAAAAACAATAAGGATGACCTATTTTTGCAGAATGCAAAATTCCAACATCCGCTTGTTTCTAACCTTAAATTCTTCAACATTGTAATCCATTTGAGCTAATCGACAAAGCAATTTATCATAGTAAGGCAATTGAAATAAGATATTACCCTGTTAAAAATGCTACTTTTTAATCTTTTTTAAGGCATCTAGGTATTTTTTCTTTACCCCATTATCTTCCTCCAGCTCACAAAGAAGCTCCACTTCGGGGATTAGAAAATCATTTTGATCGGTTTTTAGCTTGATAATTTCGGCCAAGGCATAGGCTGTAGCCCAACGGACAACGGTCCCACTACGACGGGTATTGTCCAATAAATTAAGAATTGTTTGTTTCAATTGATCTGGGAAAAGCTTTGCAATATTCCCAACTATTTTGGCGCTTTCCCATTTTATTCTCGGCTCACTGCCCTTTAACACATTTGTCAGGTATTCCAATAGTGTGCTATCACTGATAGCCGGGTTCTTTTTAGTCGCATATTCAATAGCTTCTAGACAGGTCGCTTTATCAACAGCCTTTTGTTTATCTGCATATTCTAATAACAATTGGAGAGAAAGGTCGCCATTGAGTAATCTAGCTCCAAGAATAGCGACCCTTCCTTTTAATTTTATCGATTTGTCTTGAAAAAATTCTTCTATTTCCATCTGTAGATAAATTAGCTTATTATTTTAAGAGAGCTACATAAAATCCTGCAGAAAATAAAGATAAAAATAAAAGTCGTTTGCTTCTCACAAACGACTTTCTTCAAGTTATATTTTTAAATAAATAGCTATTATTTCATTTTAAAATAACGGTACATATTAGATAGGACGATTAGTAGTTATTCAACTACTTCATTAATCTGGACTTCGGGTTTGACATTGGTATATTTTGGAAAATCCTCTGCAAACTTTGCTCCATTCTCTTTCATCGGACCTTCATAATCCGCTACCGAGTCAAAATACAAATGACAAATAGCCAAATATGCTGGTTCACCCTGTGATCCTTTCCCAGAAAGCCCTTTGTCAATCGCGACACCTTTTAATTTTTTTCCAAAGACTTGTTTCACCAAGGCCATATGTTTATCGAGATAATAATTCCAGTCAAATGTTTTTCCAGCCCCATTAGGATAAAAGACAGTCAATTTGATCATCCCTTTTTTCTGAAAAGGTGGATCTGCCTTCACACCATTTTGGAATCCGAACAGCATGGTGATCATGACAAGAAGTAAAATGATTTTTGTTTTCATGTTTGTTTGAAATTAAGTTTATCTTGGTTGCATTATATTATTATCTACTATAAATATACTGATCAAGCAGTTAGGTCTGGTTATATTTTTTCATTTTACCTATTCTCCCTAACACCATTTCTATAATTTGCATAAATCTGAAGCTTGGATAATGATTCCATATTTTTAGTATCTTACTCTCTTATTGACGGTTGAAGACTCAAAATGCCACTTAAAAAAATGAGAAAAGAAAATTGTTATTCAATTTTCACTTTTTCAGGGACAAGCTCGACTGAATACGATTATCTGAAAAAGAATAGACCTAAGTTTGAAGAAATTAAATGTACACTAAATAAATTATGAACAAAACAATATTTTTCATTGCGCTATGTTTTGGTCTAGCCACCCTAAGTCACGCACAGGTACAACAACCCGGGAGCAAACCGAATCAAGCCCAGAAAGAAATGATCAAGCGTGGCTATGGCATGTTTATGCATTTTGGCGTCAACACGTTTACCGATATGGAGTGGTCTGATGGAAGCATTCCGGTAGAAAAATATAACCCAACACAGCTCGATCCGGATCAATGGGTGCGAACGGCTCGGGATGCTGGATTCCGTTATGTCCTATTGATTACAAAACATCATGACGGTTTCTGTCTCTGGGATAGTCAGTATACAGACTATGATGTTGCTGCCTCACCTGTGAAAACAGATGTGGTCAAAGCTGTATCCAATGCCTGTAAAAAATATGGCCTGGATTTCGCGATTTATTATTCCCTATGGGATCGTAAAGAACCATCTTACAAAGACAAGGATCCCCAAAAGTATATTGATTATATGAAAAACCAGTTGACAGAACTCTTTACCAAATATGGTAAAATTAGTGAACTATGGTTGGATGGGGGCTGGGATCGTCAACCTGATAATTGGGGGCTGGACCAACTTTTTAAGCTAGTCAAATCCTATAGTCCCAACTGCGCCATCAGTGTTAACCATACGATCGTTAAAAAAGAAGGTGAGCGAAATACTGCACTACCATCAACTATGACCGAGGATAATAAATACTATTTTCATTATTTTCCATCTGATTTCCGTCTTTGGGATCCTAAGCTGATCACCCGCTATGATAAAAAACAATATCTACATAAAGGTCAGTCCTATTACCTTCCCTATGAGCACACCATCTGCCTGAGCAGCCGTTGGAACTGGTTTCAGAAATCGACAGAGTTACCAATCAGATCTCTTGACGAACTGGAAGAACTGTTCTACTGGAGTACCGACAATGACAACTGTCTAGTCATCAATGTGCCACCTGATCAGACTGGTCGAATCCGCGAATACGAAGCGAATGCTGTTATTGAATTGGGAAAACGACTAGGACTAAAAAAAGGACAACCTTTGCCTAAAAACGGAGCGTTTATTTCTGCAAAAGCACCCGTTACCGTAAGCTCAACTACACAGGATGTAAAAGTGAACTACACCGCTTCAAATATTACTGATGGAAGTCTTGATAGTCGTTGGATGGCTGCAGATACACTCACAACAATAGACATTACATTGGATCACAAACAAAAATTTAACAAAATCAGCATCTTTGAATATCAGGATACCAATAATCTAGGTGATGGGTTTTCCAATGTCAGAATCAATAGAATTCAGGAATATAAAATACAGGTTTTTAATAAGGGCAACTGGGAGACCATTTATTTGGGGGCGGAATCAATGGGAGACTGTAAGGTGATTAGGTTACCGAGAGCTTATCAAACAGAAAAGCTACGTTTGAATATCACAAAAGCAAACGGCTTACCCTCCATTTATGAGATTAATGTTATTGACAAATAACGGAATAGTCAACTAACTTATTGTGATCTATTCAAATAAGGAAAATCACGCTATTTTCGATAATTAAGATTGGGAGGGCGCAACAAAAAAGAACCAGATTCACGACGAGTCTGGTTCTTTCTAATACAATTGACAATCGTTTATTTTGTTTGATCTTTTCGCTCCGCCGCCGCTTTCAGCAATATCTCTTTACTTATCGCAGGAACTTCACCATTTCCGTCTGGACCTATATTTAACAATAAATTTCCACCTTGCGCATTAATCGCTACCAACTTTTTGTTTACTTCCTCAGGACTCTTCCATGCAATATCCGATCGTTTGAATCCCCATGAGTTATTCAAAGTATAACAAGCTTCCCAATCATAATCCACTTTCGCACTGAGGTGCTCTTGCTCTGGTGTACCAAAATCACGTTTGAATTGCTCACGTTTGGCCACCCGATTATTTACAATAAGGGATGGCTTTAATTCACGTAAATATTGGTAGAGTTCCTGTCCAGCGGCCATATCCCACCAATTAACCCAATCACCATCAAACCAGAGCATATCGGTATCATACTTGACAATTAGTTCTTTCAACTGATTTTTCATATACTGCATATAAGCAGCCTTCTGATCTGGTTTCATCGCTACCTGTCCCCATTTGTCCCAACCGCTTTTTCCTTCGCTATTACGATATTGTGAATCGTGGTGCCAGTCAATAATACTATAATAAGTACCAAATCGGATTCCCTGTTTCTTACAGGCAGTAGCCAATTCTTGTATAAGATCCCGCCCCTTCATTGGTGTTGAAGCAATATCATAATCTGTATATTTTGAATCCCATAGGCAAAATCCTTCATGGTGTTTGGTCGTAACGACCAAATATTGCATACCAGCATCTTTGGCTAACTGAACGATTTGATCCGCATTAAAATGCGACGGGTTCCAGCTATGGATCAATTTGGTATATTCTTCCTTCGGAATATCAGCCCCTGCCTGAATCCATTCGGCATAACCTTCAATTGACTTTCCCTTATAGTCTCCACCAAGCTGGCTATAAAGTCCAAAATGGATGAACATGCCATATTTAGCCTCTCTAAACCATTGCATGTGTTTGTCAAAATCTGCTTTGGATTCGTTTAAATAATTGATTTGAGCTTGTACCTTACTATTAAACAGCAAGGCAATAAGAGCGAGTGCAACACCTGTTATTTTTTTCATTATTTCGTAATTTATGATTGGTTACACGAATTGTCAAAGCAAATTCAGGGGTACCGGATGAACTTTTTGACCAAAGAAAATACCTGATCATTTCATGAATAATAATCAGTATGAAGTATTCCATACTTTATCTAAATATCGTAAATCTGTTTGGAAAGATTTATATTTACGTAAGAAGTTTTAAAATATTAACACAACAAGAAACCAATAATTATGAGCTTAAAAACCTTAATCACCAAAAGCGTACAGTACAACAACTGGGTAGTCAACAAGTATCTGGATTGGTTAGGTACCAAGTCAGATGAGCAACTCAATCAAGAAGTCCCATCGAGCTTTCCGACGATCTTAAAAACATTGAACCATATATGGCAGACGCAGGAGTATTGGTGGAGTCATATTTCAGAACGTAATGACTTTGATTTCGAAAAAACATTCAGTAATAAAGAGGATATTTTCAAGGCCATCAAAGACAGTTCGCAGAAACTCCAGGACTATGTAGAAGGTCTATCGGAACAGGATCTAGAAAAAAATGTAAAGGTCGAATCGCCTTGGTTCCAGTGTGATTTTTCAAAATATGAATATATTCAGCATTTGATTATCCATGGGACCTACCACCGTGGGCAGATCGTCACCATGGGCCGGAATATCGGTATAACAGATGCTCCGATGACGGATTATAATTTTTGGAATATCTATAAAGATCAAAAATAATAAATCAGATCGTGCAAATGGAAAAAATGACCAGTAAGGTTCGTGTAAGAGAAATCCTAGAGCAGGCCAAGCAAAGTTGGGAACAGCAAGGGCAGGATGCTCTCCTTGTAGTCATATATGAAGGTTTATTGAAAAAGAAGGTTAGCTTTCCTCTTTTGGAATTCGCAGCAAAGGAAATGGCATTATGGATACCCGAGGATGAACAACTGTACGTTATGGATATACTGGTCGCAACCAAAGAAATGGGAAGTTATGTATTGGCGGGTATGATGCTACAACTGCGCCTACCTTTATATCTTGAAGAGTCGATCCAAAGAGCATGCGCTTATATTGTAGGCGGAGACCAATGGTATGTCTGCGATATCGTAGGTGAGCGTGTACTTGGTCATGCCCTCCTTACCTATCCAGAAAAAACAATCCCTTTATTGAAACACTTGGCCCAATATTCCGACAAATGGATTGTGCGTACGATCGGTGTTGCGACACATTATGCGGTAAAGAAAGACCTCTCACCAAAATTTGCAGAAACTATGTTCAGGCTTTTACTTTCGCTATCTGATGCAACGGATTCCCATATTAAAAAGGGAATAGGCTGGGGTGCCAAAACCATCGCTAAATTCCATCCGGCAATCATAGAACGCTACCGAAAACAGATTGACTTACGAGAGACCAAGCAATGGTTCCGGACGAAAATTACCATCGGTCTCAATCGGAACAAAGTAGCAAAGTCATTATAGATAGCGCCGAAAAAGTCCATAAATAGACAAAAAAATGCAAATACCGTAAAGATCTGCTACGGTTATATTTGAAAAAGCATGCAAAAGATGGGATGGCCTGGTCTTCCTCACAACTACACCGCTATTGAAAATTGAAGATTTAAAACGAGACAGTGAGCAGAATAATGATTTTATTAGTAATACTGTTGGAAAACTAAAACAGAATCCCAAGGAGTAGAATATTTGAAATGCATCTGGGAGGATATGTACCAAATTATAAAAGAATAGGGCTAGCTGAATCCTCAGTAGCCCTATTCTTTTATAACATGCAGCAATATGTGCGGCTAGTCTTTCTTCATGGTTCCTTTTTCTCTTAAGTTGATATGCCAACTGAATGCTTCCTCCAATAAATGTGGCGTATGCCCTCCCCTTTCACAGGCTCGATTGTAATAATCCAATAGTTGCGCTTTGAAGTCAGGGTGTACACAATTTTCAATAATAACTTTTGCACGCTCTCTCGGCGCCAAACCACGTAAATCGGCCAAACCATAATCTGTCACCAAAATATCAACATCATGCTCTGTATGATCCACATGGGACACCATTGGAACGATATGGGAAATAACATCGCCCTTAGAGGCCGCTTGCGTGACGAAGATACTTAAGTAAGCATTTCGCGCGAAATCTCCTGATCCACCAATGCCATTCATAATATTGGTACCCGAAGTATGCGTGGAATTTATATTTCCATAGATATCAAATTCAATTGCTGTATTGATCGCAATAATGCCCAAACGCTTGATTAAGCCCGGTGTATTGGAAATATTTTGAGGACGTAGTACAATCTTGTCGCGGTATTTGTCCAAATGATCAAATACGCGTGAATAACATTCCTCTGATACGGTAATGGAAGAAGCTGATGCAAAATCCAGCTTACCGGCATCGATTAAATCAAAGGTACTATCTTGCAATACCTCAGAAAACATCGTTAAATTATGGAATTTACTATGTATAAAGCCTGTAAGTACTGCATTGGCTACTTTTCCGATCCCAGCCTGCAATGGCATCAAACTTTCGGATAAATGTCCCAGTTCCACTTCGTTTTCAAAAAACGCCAATATATGTTTCGCTATTGCCGTTGTTTTGGCATCTGGCTCAGCGATATCTGCTGGACTATCAAGCTCATTCGTAAATACGATACCCACGATCTTACTGGGATCCAATGGAATTGTTTTTCGACCGATTTTATTTTCGGGCGCTACAATAGGAATAACATTACGACGTGGGTAATCTTCTGCCTGGTAGATATCATGGATCCCTTTAATCGTGGTGGGTATAGCGGTATTGACTTCCAAAATTACCTGTTTAGCCAATGCAGCAAAAGTAGCCGAATTACCAACCGAAGTCGTTGGAACAATACTGCCATCGGATTCGATCGCAGCAACCTCCAAAACGGCAATATCGACAGGGGGTAGATTTTTATTATGTAACAGTTCAGCAGTCTCGCTTAAATGCTGATCTATAAAAAGTACATCTCCGGCATTGATCTTATTGCGAAGGGTACGGTCCACCTGAAAGGGCATACGCTTGGATAGGGCCCCGGCTTCCGCTAGTTTACCGTCTGTACCATGCCCTAAAGAAGCCCCAGTAATCAAAGTTATCTTCAAAGGCTCCTCTTTGGCTCTCTCCGCTAAAGCCGGTAATACCACTTTACTATCGCCTGCCTTGGTGAAACCACTTGATCCGACAACCATGCCATCCTGAAATAATTTAGCAGCTTCGGCAGCTGTAATAACTTTATCGTGTAAGCTCTGAATTTTTATTCTTTCGTAAGCCATATCCTTATAATTTTATATTGTATGCTATTCATGTAAACTTAAGAAATTGAAACCTATTTATATCCGCTATTTTAAAAGATATTAAACGTCAGTGAACATTTCTTAAACAAACAATTTTAACGTTTTTTTATACAGTGAATTTATTACCATTCGACACAAAATTATTCAATGGAGACGAAACAACTATAACACATTGTTGTTCAGTAAAATAAACAAAAATATATTTCCAATTATTTTTATAAAAACAGAAATAGAATTCATATCAATCTAGTTTTCAGTTCCTTAAAAATAATAAATCAAAAACCAAGTAAGTAAATACTAACTCGCCATTGATTTAATTGCAATTTTATTGTAAGCATACACTCACTTTAATAGCAACAAGGTCAGGTCTAGTAAAAAAGTCTTACCTTTGCAGCGTAGTTTTATAGGAAAAAATGAACATAAAAGATACAACGAGCGATTCAAAATATGTCAACCGCTATTATATGACGGAGGTTGATTCATTTCAAGATAGCATCTATTGCCATCACGCCATCATAGCTGAAAATCATATCACTGAGCATTGTCATGAAAAGGATCAATTTTTATATACAGAGGGTGGAGTCGTCTTTATAAAAACAGATGAAAAATCATATTTTCTGCCGGCCCGACATTATCTATGGATTCCCGCTGGTGTCAAACATAGTATTCATCCAAGTACTCCTGAGGTAGTGATGCGTAATCTCTATTTTCCAAAAATGAATAACGATACCTCATTTTACGGCAAAATGGGCATCTACCCAGTAAACGATCTACTGATTGAATTGATCATGTTTACCAATCGTTGGAATGGCAATATATTCCCCGTTGAAGAACCTAAATATAGCTTAGCTACGGCATTTAAACTTATTCTTCCTGAACTATCGCTGCACGAACTTCCCTTGGCGCTGCCTTATCCAAGCCATCCAAAATTAAAAGATATCGTTACTTATCTAGAAGAGAATATCGAAGAAAATGTAAGCTTCAAAAAACTTGCAAGCCTCTTTAATATCAGCGAACGTACATTGGCGAGACTCTTTCAGAAGGAATTGAATATGTCATTTATCCAATACTATACCATCCTTAGAATGTTGACTGCGCTCAAGTTGTTATTGGATGAAAAACTAAGTGTCAATGAAGTAGCTTTGAAAGTTGGATATAACAGCTTACCCACATTTAGTAATACATTCAATAAAGTCGTAGGTATTCGTCCCAGTGAGTATGTCAAACAAAAAGAATTGCTTATTTAAAAATGTTTCCCTAATTTAGGTCAATAAACCTAATTCAGGATGAAATTCAAACATATTATCTATGGTGCTGGAATTTTATTACTCAGTACTTCCGTATTTGGCAATTCTCAAGACAAAAAACCCAAAGCCATTCAATTATTCAATGGGAAAGATTTAAAAAACTGGACCCCTAAAATCCGAAACCACAAGGTTGGAGATAACTATAAAAACACATTCCGTGTTGAAGATGGTTTATTGAAAGTCCGATATGATGGCTATGATAACTTCAATTTTCAATACGGCCATTTATTCTTTAATAAAGAATTCTCAGCTTATTTATTACGTGTAACCTATCGTTTTGTAGGCGAACAAGCACCGGGCGGCGAAGGTTGGGCTTGGCGCAATAGTGGTGCTATGCTACACGGACAAGATCCGAAAACAATGGGTGTAGATCAAGATTTTCCGATATCAATCGAAGGACAACTTTTAGGCGGCAATGGTAAGGACGAACGTACAACGAGTAATCTCTGTACACCGGGAACAAATGTTGTCATCGATAACAAACTATTTACCCCACACTGCATCAGCTCCACATCCAAAACCTATGCTGGAGACCAATGGGTAACAGCGGATTTTCTGGTATTGGGAGATTCACTTGTACAACATATCCTTGAAGACAAAGTGGTGATGCAATACACCAAACCTCAAATCGGTGGTGGCAATGTAACAGCCTTTGATCCTGCAGTAAAAAAAGATGGACAACTATTAAAGAAAGGAAGCATTTCGTTGCAGAGTGAGAGTCATCCAATCGACTTCAAAAAAGTAGAGCTATATGATTTGGAACCTTATATGAAAGATCCCAATAAGTTGAAAAAAGTCATTGCGGAGTTATTGCCCAATTTAAAGCAATAGTTTATCGCTAATAACATAAAATAAAAAAAGCATCAGTATTGATGCTTTTTTTATTACTATTCGCTTGGAAAGAGAAATCCAAAGTATATAACATAAAGAAAAGGGATACAGCGAGCTGTACCCCTCAATATCTATACAGAAAGCTTACGCTAAACCGTTAACGAATTTAGTTAACTTAGATTTGTTGTTAGAAGCTTTTTTCTTGTGGATCACATTTTTCTTTGCCAAACGATCAAGCATAGAAATTACGCGTGGTAACAATGTTTTTGCTTCTTCTGCAGAAGTTGTATGACGTAATTTTTTGATTGCGTTACGCGTTGTTTTTGCTTGGTAACGGTTTCTTAAACGTTTAGTAGCGTTTGCTCTAATTCTTTTGATCGCTGATTTATGATTTGCCATTTTTTTTAGCTAATTTTTATTCAATTTTTTCTTGTAATTCGGACTGCAAAAATAACACCTTATTTTCAATATTCAAAATCTATTTTGTTTTTTAGGTTTAGTATATTTGCGACATGCAAAAATTATCGATGGATGAACTTCAACGTACAGATGTTGAATCGTTTAAAAAACAAGAAAAAACGCCTATCGCAATCGTTTTGGACAATGTTCGTAGTATGCACAATGTCGGCTCGGCCTTCCGCACCGCAGACGGATTTGCTATTGAAAAAATATATTTATGTGGCATTACTGGCACTCCTCCACACCGAGAAATCGAAAAAACTGCTTTAGGTGCTACACAATCCGTGTCTTGGGAATACCATAAAAATACAACTGACGTCGTAGATCAGCTAAAAGCAGAAGGTTATACCATCATCGCCGTTGAACAAGCAGATGATAGTGTCATGTTACATCAATTTGAGCCAAAGTCGGATAAAAAGTATGCATTAATTTTTGGAAATGAGGTCAATGGAGTTGATGAAGAAGTCATGGAAAAAATCGATACTTGTATCGAAATCCCCCAATATGGTACCAAGCACTCACTTAACGTATCTGTCGCAATTGGCATTATCCTTTGGGATTTTATCCAAAAACGCAATCTGAACTAAAAATTTATCAATAAAGGTCATATTCCTATCCACATTGCTTCCATTTTAGAAAGCAAAATAGTAGATTTGTGTGCAAAATTTAAAGAAGAAATGAGTGTATTAGTTAATAAAGATTCAAAAGTAATCGTTCAAGGTTTCACTGGAAACGAAGGTACTTACCATGCGACTCAAATGATTGAGTACGGAACAAATGTAGTTGGTGGTGTGACTCCTGGTAAAGGTGGTCAACAACACTTAGACCGTCCTGTATTCAACACTGTTCAAGATGCAGTAGACGCTACAGGAGCTAATGTTTCTATTATCTTTGTACCTCCAGCATTTGCTGCAGATGCAATCATGGAAGCTGCCGCTGCGGGTATCGAAGTGATTGTCTGTATTACTGAGGGTATCCCTACAAAAGACATGATCCAAGTAAAATCTTACTTAAGCGACAAGAAATCTCGTTTGATCGGTCCTAACTGCCCTGGTATCATCACTGCAGGTGAAGCTAAGATCGGTATTATGCCAGGATTTATCTTCAAAAAAGGTAACGTAGGTGTAGTTTCTAAATCAGGAACTTTAACTTACGAAGCGGTAGATCAAACTGTAAAAGCTGGATTAGGAATCACGACAGCTATCGGAATCGGTGGTGACCCTATCATCGGTACAACAACTAAAGAAGCTGTTGAATTATTAATGAACGACCCAGAAACTGAAGCGATCATCATGATTGGTGAGATCGGTGGTGGAATGGAAGCTGAAGCTGCACGTTGGATCAAAGAACACGGCACTAAACCTGTTGTTGGATTTATCGCTGGTCAAACAGCGCCTCCAGGACGTCGTATGGGCCACGCTGGTGCAATTGTTGGTGGTGCTGATGATACTGCTGCTGCAAAAATGAAAATCATGCGTGAGTGTGGTATTCGTGTAGTTGAATCTCCAGCTGAAATCGGAAAAGCAATCGCTGAAGAATTGGCTAAATAATTAGACAATTCAACATATAAAAATAAAGGGGATCAAATTGATCCCCTTTATTTTTATATCTATTTTTCTATACCATATCCAAATGATACTACATACTGGGCATCGGTTCATCCGCCGAAGGCCCATATAAACCCGGTACTGGAATACTGAGTAACCGTAAATATACAGTCAACTGCCCACGATGGTGAACGATATGGTTATTAACAATAAAACGTATAGCGCCAGCGCGTAGTAAACGTGCTATTTAATAGTCTCCAGCTTTCAATACCCAGTCTTTAAATCAGTCTTCCTCAGCTATATCTTCTATGGCAGCTTTATTCTTTTCCAATCCTTCAAAAAGCATCAATTTAAGCTCTTCTACTGAAGATACTTTGAGTGGATGATAATCTACCTTAAAATCAAATGTATCTTTTGGTATCGCTTTAGACACCCAACTATGTAACTCCACAACATGGGCTGCAAGCTCTCCTAGAGTCATCGATTTTTCATGCGGACGCCAATCCAATTTTTCATCTGGTATCCGATCCAAAATACGTTTGGTATTTTTTGTTTCATGATCCAATTCGATCAAATAGCTTTTTTTGATACTCGTATAAATATATTATTTCATTAATTGAAAATCCTTCAATACAGTAACCCTATAAGGAGATTCCACCGCTTGATGTGCAGCCGCCCGTGCTATCTGCCCTTCAATATAGGTTACTTTAAGTGGCAAAAACGTATTATTGACAACATTTTCTTTAAACAGTGCCTCGTACCAGGTACATGCGGCTACAAAACGTCCATAATCCAAATTAAGATGATAGCCATCCCGTGTGAATTTATCGCCTAAATAGCTTGATCGTGCATTTTGTATAGCTGTTCCCGAAGGTACCAATACATTAAAATTCCCCCAATTAAAGACTTCCTGAGAGGTATTTACGATAGCCGTATACATTGCACTCTGATTACGATTATACCGGACAAAGCCTTCGTGCGATGAACCATTCTGATAGGCCCAGGTTTGATGTAATATATATTTCGTTTCTGGATACTTTACATGTTTTGTGACATACTCATATATAAGTGGTAGATCCTTTGCATAGGAATCATAATCTCCCGACAAAGGGCTTGCTTGCTGGAAACTAATATAATCCCAAGCTTCATCTACCAAAGCCGTAGAAAGCCTTTCATTTGCCCGCTCTGACATCCGACCGTCGAGATTGATCTTCCGGTAGCGATAAGCTGGTTTATCTTCTTTCGCATTGCTTACATGTAGGCTTAATGGTGCCCCACCAATGTAAAGGTTACCGATGACGATCTTTTTCTTCCCTGCTTTGGCTAATTCATACAGATTCTGCTCGATTGCATCTTCCGAAAAGCTATTCCCAATCGCCAATATGCGCAAAACGCCATCATCCAATGTTTGGCCCTGTGCATTCAAACTATTGCTGATAAAGAAAAATACAAGTAAAATACTGAGTAAGGATATCTGTTTAGCTTTCATCATATATACATTGCTGTAATGACTAAATTAGCTAATATCTCGTAGAATTGCTAATCGTATAAGAGGAAAACAGTAAAACTTGTAGACCAATACCGATTTTATTGGATCTACTGTAGCATCGATGTGTGGTCCATTGAAAAGTAGATTATAGTAACTTAAGGGCCGGCGCCATTGCTCTTCGGAATCTTTTGGGAAGTATGTAAACGCAAGAAGCCCTTGACTGTTTCCAGCAAGGGC
>RCUL01000235.1_pt1 | contig 39563 bp, 39 predicted proteins | sample 2167521 | NCBI WGS metagenome assembly RCUL01 (sample SAMN09932745, study PRJNA488358) | compost metagenome | feature: garden; material: soil; isolation source: compost soil in acetic acid-enriched culture | place: Germany: Experimental Botanical Garden Goettingen | collected 2016-01-27
TAGTCATTGTAATTAGATGTGAATCTTATTCTGAGTACAGTTTTTTGAACGAGCAAAGGAAACTATTTGCTAAATTTAGTCTGGTTTCCGCCCCCATAAAAAAGGTTGTTTTCTCAATTGCTGTTCATACTGTTCTTTGTTTATAAACGGCCATAGATGGTGATCTCCTGTATTTTTAAATTCATCATGCTGTTCTTTTCGTTCATTTAGTTTCACCACATAATGTTGTCCCAAGGTCAGCGCTGTAAATAACAAGTCTTTAAATGATAGCCGAAATAGTGGATTTGTATGATCAAAGTAAGGCCATTCGTATTCAAAATCTGAGTATAGAAATAAAATGTATCTACTAATATCGTCTAGCACTTCATCGGAAAGCTTGTAGTTATCGGTCAGTGTATGGTTTTCTAGGTCGCTGTAAAGGCACCAGCATAGTTCAAGCATTGGCCTTATAATAGGATCATCAGATTTTGCCTCTTTTGAACGATAATATTGTTCAGGCAGCCAGCCGAATGATATATCCTCAGTAATTGATTCTTCAAATTCGTCATTACTAATAAGTCCGACTACTAAGTGGCGTAAATGGTAAGCAAGCTTTTTTCTGCGTTCTAAGTCAACCATAATAACATGTTTTACGAAATTGAATATAGTTTTTAAAGCTACTTTCTCCTACCAGGGGAGTATTTACGAGTGTAAAAATAATGAAAAATTACTCTTGCTTTTTGTTCAGCAGTAAAAAATGCTTTCATTTGACTTCCACCTTCCCATTCCTGCCATTTACCGAGTTTTTCTGTCCGTTAGTCTAAAGCATGTATGCTAGGGGCGGATTGTGTTGTAGTTTTGAGTCAACAAATAAGAACAGATAAACTAACACAATAAAATAAAGACATTATGAAAGCATTAGTAAAAACATTCGCAGCAGCAGCCTTAATAGCAGTATCCACTTTCGCAATGGCCGCTAATGGACCTGGTTCAAAATCAGCAAAAGCAAACGTTAACCTTTCAACGGCAGATTTTGCTCTTGAGCATTATGTTGCGGTAACAACCGAAGGAGAGTCAGCAGGCGTAGAGCAATTATTTGCCGAAGATTTCAACCAAAAGAACCAAGCTTCCAATGCAAAGACCAACAGCCGCTATCAAGTCGTTAAATATTTGAAAAAGCAAAAGGGGGAGAAATTGAACTGTGCAGTAAGCACCGAAATCCTTGAAGAGTCAGCAGACTATATGGTGGCTAAGGTGACCTTGAAATTTGAGAACTTCACCAAGACTGATCTTGTGACCTTGGTTCGCGAAGGTAATCTGTGGAAAGTATCCAAATCTATCAATTCATATAAATAGTATCCAATAATTAGTGGTCTGCCACAGCATTCGGAGGCAGACCACTAGTGAATCATATGTTTATTTAAAGCCACGTCGTGAGATGTGGCTTTTTTTATGCTTGAATATTTTATGTGGGAGTATTACTGTTTTTGCATAATCCCATATTGCTTGTTTTGATTATTCTCTATCCTTTGACCGGCATAGGTTTCAAAAATATGTTTTGTAGATGCTTTCAGTGAACGCATTGTTTGAATTGGGTGGTAACCAGGAGCTGTAAAAAATTCGATTTCGTTATCAATTTTTGAGTACCAAATATTACCCAAATCTTTTAATCCTAGTGTGTCCGGCCTAGTAATTTTACGAAAGTGCTCGAGTTTGTCTTGATCCAGCCCGATCACTCGATAGCGTTGAGTTTTATCTTGACAGTCCACTTGGATATATCTTTCCCCGTTCCAGCACATGCAATCCTCTGGAGTTAAATAATGCACTGTAAAAAAGATTGCGATAATCAGCGAAGCAATCCCGGAAAATCTTAGGGCATATTTATTTAGAATTAGCTTTTTAGATGATTGAACCAACACCTCCATATTTTCAGGTTCATTAGCTTCGTTACTTTCCTCTGTAGTGGCTATGTGATCGTTTTTATCATCAGCGATTCCCATAGTTTCCACTTGATCTTCTTCTAAAATAACATTATCATGAGTAGTAGCCTGAGGTTCACTCGATGCGGGCAAAACATTTTCTATATCTTCTTTAACCTCTGCATGCTCTTCTTCTTTAGGTACATCACTGAGTGGGGTTTGGTCTAAATTATCATAGTTAAAGCGAAATGGTCTAGGTTGATAATCTACAAGTATAGCAAATAGTTTAACAACTCGGTCCTCAGGATCTTGTGTGATGTTGAGTGCGAACTTTTGCAATGCTTTTAAATATCCTGTATTGTACTTGGTTATCGCTTCTTCCAGATTTTTTTCTCTTTTAAGTGGATCAAAGAATTTTTGAAAAACTTCGATGTCTTCGGGAGGTAGGCCCTCGGACAATCTGATTAAACAATAGTCTCTCAGTTTAGCAGGAGAGGGGTTGACCAATAGGTCATCAAGTTCCTGTCTAATTTTCTTCGCCTGATAAAGGGCGAAAACCTCTTCTTTAAATTTGGCAAATGTCGTTGGCATGGCATCAAAAATACGCTAATTCTACATCGGAATTTACGGAATCCCGTAAGATTATATACCATCAATACATCAGAATCGTCGGAATAATAAGAATCTCATCAGACCATTCGAACCTTTCGGAATGATTTGATAAAAAGGCTTTTAGCGGCTATAACTTTGTTTTCGAAATCAGATGATAGTCGATTAGTTTATGAGGCTAAGATACTAAACAGATTTCACAATGAGAAGATCTCGCGGTAGTCATTAGCCGGTTTGGGAAGCAGCTTCTGCCTCCCGCGATTGACACTCTTACTTCCCAAAAAATTCAGAAGGCCTTCTGAAAACATTTGTAGCAATCCTGTGCACGGAGCACGCGGACCTACCGAGTTTTTGAACTTTTTAATTTTTTGAGCGATGATTAGCTTTTTGTTATATCTATTATTTGGCATCGGTCAGCCATCAAATTCACAACCGAACACAGGTGCACAAACAGTGCAAACAGCAGACACACCACCGCCTGCAGATCCAGGAGACAATGGAGGTGATGGAGGCACAGTACGTCCTCCAAGATAGTAGTATTTTTCGTGATTAATAAAGGCAGCATTTAGCTGCCTTTTTATATATATAAAGAATTTGTTGCTTCATTGCCGTATTTTTAATATTTTCAATAAAAATTAGCCTATAATGAAGTATTTATATCTCTTATTAACAGGTTTTTTGTTTTCCTGCTACCAAAAGGAATCTAAGCAAAGTGTTAAAAAAACAAATGATTTTTATGAGCAGGCGCATCATTTTCTCGAGAATGGAAAACCAGATTCTTCATTTTTACTATTTGAAAAGGCTAAACAAATTTTTTTAGACAATAAGGATAGTATAGGTGTCGCAAAGTGCCTAGTTAATATGGCAATTACACAAAGAGAACACAGTGACCTGTTTGGAGCGCAGGAAACTTCTTTGGAAGCACTTGAATATCTAAACGAAAATAAGAAGTCTCACCGTATTTATCTTAGTACGAACTACAATAACCTTGCAATGTCGAGTCACAGCTTGCAAAATTATCCTCAAGCTATCTCTTTTTTTGAACTCGCAATTAAATTTTCAGACGACTCTCTAAATTCAAATATTTATCTCAATAACCTTGCATTGAGTTATGTCCAATTGAAAGATTATAACTCAGCGATTAAGATTTATGATCAGATTATTGAAAAAGTTAAGTATGAACCAAGGCAATATGCACGCGTGCTGTCAAATTTAGCAGTAGCTAAATGGAAAAAATCGCTAACCTATAAACCTGCCACAGAGCTTTTGCGAGCATTGAGCATAAGAGAAAATGCAAGAGACAAATGGGGATTAAACTCAAGTTATGCTTGGCTTGCGGATTATTATGACAAATATAAGCTAGACTCTTCTTTATTTTATGCCCGAAAACAATATAATATTGCGAGACAAATTAATAGTCAAGATGATGAGTTAAAGGCTCTTGGACGTCTTATCAAGGCAGTTCCTTCGGATTCAGTAGTATACTATTTTAATCAATACAAAGCACTTTCTGACAGCATCCAACTTGCCCGTGCCGCCGCCAAAAATCAATTTGCTCTGATCCGTTATGAAGTTGAGAAAAACAAGACCGAGAACCTGAGACTCGAAAAAGAAAATGCTGAAAAACAAAGCCGTCTTATCCGACAGCGTGTCATTACTGGTGCGAGTTTACTTCTCGTGATTTTACTTGCCGGTGGTGGTACCCTATGGTACAAGCGCCGCAAGCAACGGCTTGAACTCGAGGCAGAGAATAAGGTCAAAGAAACACAGCTCCATCTCTCCAAAAAAATCCATGATGTCGTTGCCAATGGTATCTATCGTGTCATGTCCGAGATTGAACATAACGAAGATGTGGATCGTGACGGTGTACTCGACAAATTGGAGAATATGTACCATCAGTCACGTGATATTTCGCATAATGTTGAACAGCAGACCGTCACCGAGATACCGTACAACGAGCAGCTGGCCTCCATGCTCAAATCCTTTGCTGCAGATCACCGTCGTGTCTTGATCGCCGGTAATGATGCAGAGCAATGGACCGACGTTGCCAAGCGCATTAAAGAAGAGGTAAAGCATGTGCTGCAGGAGCTTATGGTCAACATGAAGAAGCATAGCCAGGCCGAGCAGGTCGTGGTACGCTTTGAAAAATCAGATCAGCAACTCACCATATATTATAAAGATAACGGTGTCGGGATGCCAGCGGAAAAATCTCAGGGAAAAGGTCTGGCAAATACGGTTTCCCGTATTGAGAGCCTCGGTGGCAAAATTATCTTTGTCAGTGAACCGGGAAAAGGACTCGACATTACGACCACTATCCCACTAGTATAAAAAGACAATATTGTATGTTTAAAAAAGTACTCATTGCCGAAGACCACGAGATAGCCAACATTTCAGTGCAGAAAACCCTGCACGACCTGGGAATTCATGATACCAAATATGTGTATTATTGTGATCATGCCCTCACCTGGATCAAAAATGCCATCCGCGATGGCGAGCCTTATGATCTGCTGATTACTGATATCGAGTTTGAAGATGACGATAGCCCACAGGAAATCAAAGACGGCCTTTCCCTGATCAAAGCCGTTAAGATCGTACAACCCGATATCAAGGTTATTGTGCTGACCGCCAAAGACCGGTCTGCACTGATCAATGAGATGTTTCGAGACAATCAGATTGACGGACTTGTACGCAAAGCTCGTCGGGACGGTCAGCATCTGCGCGAGGCACTCCAGACAGTTTATCAGCACCGTACGTATCAGTCGCCCGATAGCAAGAAGTTTATACAGGAACAGAATTCGCACGAGTTTACCCAATTTGACCTTCATATCGTCAAATTGCTCTATGAAGGAATATCCCAAAAGGAGATGCCCGAATACCTACAGCAGCGTGATATTCGACCATCAAGCCTCAGTAGCATCGAGAAACGGCTCAACCTGATGAAAGATGTACTCGGCTTTACCAAAAATGAACAGCTGGTGGCCCATTGTAAGGAACTGGGCTTTATATAAAAATATTTTTACCCCCTTACGGTTTCCCGTAAAGGATCGTTATTGTATTGCATTAGGTTTGTATGGACGGATTTATAGCAGGAATTATATTTTTCGTTACATAAAAATATCCAATGCATTCAGGATATTTAGCGCTATATGTTAACTAATTTTATGAAAAGAGAAAGGCTATCGGAGGATAGCCTTTCTTTATTATTGGCATATCTCGTTCTTATAGCTGTTTTTTAGAAAAGGAGCTAAATTGCATTATTTTTTTTATCTTACAGGTAAATTTTTGATCAGCTCGCTTATCTAAATAATCAATTCGTATGAAAAAGTCTTCAAAGCTAATATCCATCTTCTCTCTCCTTGCGTTGTCATTTAGCTTGTTCATATTCAATTCCTGTTCCAAAGAAGACGTTGCTCCCAAAGAAGGGTTAATCGCGCAGGACCTTAAGAGTCTAACCTTAAATACTGGTTTTACAGATAATATCATTCCTATCAAAGCAGATAGATGGGCTGTTTCTTATGTCAAAGATGCACTTACAGGTGAGATCTTGAAAGATTCGATGGGCAATGCGCTCAAATTGGAAGGTGTGGGGACCGTTGAAATGGAAGCGGGATGGTTAACCTTGGAAAAAACGGCCAGCAATGAGCTAAAGCTCACGCTGCAAGAAAATTTCAGTGATCAGCCGCGGAATTTTGTGATAGGCATCCAATCGTCCGATAGACAGGATGAAATAACTTTTAGCCAATCTAGGGGTGATGAATACGAACTGATCAACAAGGAAATTGAAGAAATAGAGGGTAGTCGCAAAATATATGTTAGCAGTGAAGGCTGCAGTTCTCTGACAGTAAGAAATGATTCGGATCAGGAGAAAAATGTAGAGACGCTTGAAATCTTTAAAGACGTCAAATACAGCTCTGAATTTTCGAGTAACAGCTACGGTGCTTTTGACTGGATCAATAAAAAAGATGCAAGCATTTTTATGGATGAAGTATTGATAGATGATGTTAGTCATTGGCAGGGGAAAGTCCTCTATGTCAAAGGGAAGACCTTTGAAAATTATATCAAACCGGGAAATAGCCAAACATTAGCGCTCAAACCCCATCGGAGCCTCTCTGTTCGCGGTGAGTTTACCTACCTTGAGCGGAGTTGCAATTATACCTTTACCATAAAAAATAAAAATTCAGGGCATCGTTTTAATGTCAAGGGTGTCTGGAAGCAAAAGGTCCCGTTGATCTCCCATACGATAATAGAATAAGCAGATCGTTAAATAAGCCATATTTTATCTGTACGGATGTTACTGGATATTTACTTAGCTTGGTTCATTATTTTTATTCGAAAACGTATTGATTGAATTTAGCGCATAGTAAGCGATTCCATTGTCGGGGTATTCTTCAAGAATTTCTTCGTAGAGTGCCTTCGCTTTTTCTGCCTGCATTGTCTGTGAGTAACAAAATGCGATATTACAGAGTCCCATTTCCCGATAGCACATTTTTGAAGAACTCAATACCGTAATTACACGGTACTTATCCACCCATTTGTTTCTTGTAAAATAATCAACACTCTTTTTAAAATGTGCTATTGCCGTTTCAAAGTCGTTTTGTTTGAGTGCTTTCATTCCTTTTCGATGGCTTCTAGGGACAATCATTCGCAATACAATTGCTAAAATGGAAAAGATAATGACGCCGATGAAAACATCATCTGTCTGAAAGATATATTCGAAAGTGAATAAAAAAGCCAAGGTTATCGCAAATACAATTGCAAATGCAGGCCAGGATATTTGTCGAACAATAGGAACATTTGAACTCATTTTATCAAGATCTAATTTTGGTTGTCACGTGGTATTAAATATACTGAATGAAATCATAAAATAGACTTCCTTTTCTTCTTTAAGTGGTTGCATCCCATGTATTGTCTAAATTTTTATTTCTCACATATTTTTTTAAGGTCTACGGTTTCCCGTAAAGTATGCTCTCGCAAACTGGCTAGTTTTGTTCACAAGGAGATAATAACCTGACAAGTCGAAGAGCAGAAATAGTTCGATAGAAATTCTTGTCAAAAGTTGAATAAAACTTGAAAGGTTTATTATTCTAGATATGTGAAGCTTTTTATTAACAGATAAATATGGCTATTAACCTACAAAAGGGACAACGGATTGAAGTTGGACTTACAAAGATTACAATAGGACTGGGATGGGATCCTAACGAAGGAACAGGTAGTGATTTTGACCTAGATGCATCAGCATTCATGATTGACCAATCAAAGCAGATCCCATCTGAACCTTTCTTTATTTTTTATGGAAATACAGATTCCCCGGATGGCGCACTTCATCATACTGGTGATGATCCCACAGGTGGTAACAGTGTGGATGGTGATGATGAAAGCATTCAAGTTGATTTATCAAAGATCGACGCTCGGATTATGGAAATATCCTTTGTCGTGACTATACACGATGCGATTGCCCGTAGACAGAACTATGGACAGGTAAGAAATTCTTACATACGCATTGTTGACGATAGCAACGGACAAGAAGTTGGAAAATATGAATTGGGAGAAGATTTTTCTCTTGAAACAGCTGTCGAATTTGGAAGGCTTTATCGGCGTAACGATAGTTGGAAATTTGAAGCTTCTGGTATGGGATACAAAGAAGATCTCGCATTCTTCCTTTCAAAATACTATAACGGACAAATTATAAAATAATATAGATTATGGCTATTAACCTAGAGAAAATCACACTTGAAAAGAAGGGTGACTCACATTTTATTGATCTCTCAAAGAAATCGACAACGATTACACAGGAGATTAATATCAATTTGAATTGGTCGAAAGGGGTAAAAAAAGGACTGTTTGGGAGTTTATTCAGCAAAGATATTGACCTAGATCTTGGCTGTTACTATGAACTGAATAATGGAGACAAAGATGTCATTGATGGCCTTCAGTTCTCGGGTAGTAGAGGTGGATCAAAAGATCGTTGGACCAGACAGGGGCGCTATGTGGCTGAACCTTGGGTATGGCATACAGGTGATGATAGGGGGACTGGTTCAGGGTCTGGGGAAAACATCATTGTAAATCCGGCAGGTCTAAAAGATCTGAAACGAATGGTTATCTACTGTTTCATTTACGAAGGGGCAGCCCGTTGGCAAGAAACGAATGGCATTGTCACTGTAAGGGTTCCAGGTAATGCTGAAATAGAAGTACAGATGGGAGCACAATCTAGTCAAAACAAATTCTGTGCAATAGCGGAAATTCTCTTTTCTCCAGATTCGATTACGGTCAGAAAATTGGTGACTTTCCACACTTCACATGGAGACTGTGATAGAGCTTATAGGTGGGGAATGCAATGGACGGCCGGATCAAAATAAAGAATTATTATGGTTATTGATACTTCATTATTCGAACACTATTCTTTTGATCTATGGCTTACACTCATTAAATCAAATCCTCATTTCAAACATAAGAGAAATATTTTGCTACGAGATTTCTTTTGTGTTGATAAAAAGATCGAGGAGATAGGTGTAGTCGTCCGACATTACGATATACTGAGCAATCAGATCAGTGAGATAACAGGGAAACATATAGATCGTGAGCTTATCTACTGTTTGATTTTAAATGAATTGGGAATTGATCTCGATACAGCTCTCAAAGGACGTTTGCCGGAATTCACGATGGAAGTCGATGCTCTTTTTATGAACTATAAGCCTCTTCTTCTGAATGATAATCTGAAAAGCGTATTTGAAACAATAGTTTCCAAGGAGAAGACCCTGAGTCTTTTAAGCAATACCGCATTTCTAGAAGGCACTGTGTTACGTCAGGTCCTGGAATATTACGAGCTATCGGACTTCTTCTCCTTTCAACTTTATTCAGATGAAATAGGGGTTTCCAAACCAAATAATACAGCTTTTGACCTTGTTTTTCAAAAAATAAGGAAACAACGAACGATCGAGAAAAAAGATATTGTCCATATAGGTGATAATCGAAAGGCAGATTATAATGGCGCTATCAATTATGGTTTTAACGCAATATTAATCCAATAAATTATGATGTACAGATATAGTTTACATCATGTTGAACATCAGCATGTGTGTCCTTTTTCAGAAATGGAATACAGTCGATTTAAGTTTGGAGAGACCATCTATGCCGAGAAATTTGCTGAAGCGCTCTGCAAGGGATTTTTGATGGAGCATAAAAACTTAATTCTCGAACAAGAGGAGATTGTTTTATTGCCAAGTCCCTATCATTCCATCCCTACAGCTTCTAATTTCTTGTGCTTTTACTTCAAGAGAGAGCTAAATAGATTTTTGTTTCATCACGGCAGAGCTGCATGTAAGGAGAGTAAGATTCACAGGAGACAGACCTATGTGGAAGATTATGGAAACATGGATTCTGAACAGCGGCTCAAATTAATTTCCAACGATACTTATCACTTGGATCGTGATTTTATAGCGGGTAAATTCTGTATTTTTTTAGACGACATCAAAATTACAGGAAGCCATGAAGTTACTGTCGAAAGAATATTGAAAGATCATGATGTACAAGGTACTTTTTTCTTTGTCTATTATGCCGAGCTTTTCAATAGATCTATCCATCCTAATATCGAGAATAAATACAATTATTTTGATGTCAAATCACCAGTTGACCTTATACGTATCATCAACAGTGCTAGTTTCTGTTTTAACACACGTTTGGTTAAATACCTACTTCTGTTAGACGAAACAGACTTTACACAGATTGTTAACCAGATTCCTGTAGATAAAATCAGTGAATTGTTTGACCTGGCGATTAGCAATAACTACCATACAATAGCGCATTACCAACAGAATATTATAAAACTTAAACAATATAAATCATGGCAATCAATTTACAAAAAGGGCAAAGGGAAAACATCAATGCACCCAAATTTACAATCGGCCTAGGCTGGGACACCAACAGTTCTTCCACAGGCAGTGCATTTGACCTGGATGCTTCGGTATTTATTCTAGGAGAAGACAAAAAGGTCTTATCCGATCAGCATTTCATTTTTTACAACAACTTGAAATCTCCAAATGAAGCTGTGGTTCATACAGGCGACAACTTAACTGGGGATGGAGATGGCGACGATGAGCAGATCATCGTTGATCTAGCTAAGATTGAAGATACGGCTTCAGAAATCTGTATTGTTATTACTATCCACGATGCGGTATCACGTGGTCAAAACTTTGGGCAGGTTCGTAATTCCTTTATGCGTATCGTCGATACTGCTTCAAACGAGGAACTATTGAAATACGAATTGGAAGAGGATTTCTCTATAGAGACTGCTGTTGAATTTGGACGTATTTATAAACGAAATGGCGAGTGGAAATTTGAAGCTGTGGGCATGGGAATGAAAGGCGGATTAGAAGATTATTTAACTAAATACAATTAAGAAATGGGGATCAATCTTCAGAAAGGACAGCGTATCAACCTTCAGAAAGGTAATGGTACAATATTACAAAACGTTTGCGTTGGTGTGAACTGGGGAGCTATGGAAAAGAAGAACTGGCTTGGTGGAATAGAGCGGGAGGCTGTGGATTTAGATGCTAGTTGTATTCTTTTCGATCACGCTAAAAATTGTATTGATATCGTGTATTTTGGTAGTTTACGTTCTAAAGATGGAGCTATTAGTCACAGTGGAGACGATTTGACGGGAGACATGGATGGTGATGATGGACTGGATAACGAGATCATCACTGTCGATTTTTCAAGACTCAGTAGCCAAGTAACTCAGGTCGCATTTGTGCTCAATAGTTATCGTGGACACGACTTCGGTACTATTCCCTTTGCATCTATCCGGATTTATGAAGGTACACCTTCGCGGGTCAATGAAGTGTTTGCTACCTATAACATTGCTAAAGGTGAAGGTTTTGCTGGTCATGTTTCTATGGTACTGGGCGTATTTTATAAACGCAATGGTGAATGGAAGTTCAATGCAATCGGTGAACCGACCAAAGACCGCAAGTTGGAAGAGACTATTAAAACCGTTCAGCAAAAATTTTTATAGCCATGAGAAGACTTCCCGTATATCTATTATTGGATACTTCTGGCTCAATGACCGGAGAACCAATTGAAGCCGTTAAAAACGGTGTACAGATGATGATGCATTCCCTACGTCAAAATCCTCAAGCGATTGAGACCGCTTTTGTCAGTATAATTACTTTTGATTCAGAAGCTAAACAAATTGTACCCTTGACCGATCTGGCATCCTTTCAGATGGTTGATATTAAAGCCTCTGGTGTGACATCCTTGGGAGCAGCCTTGGCATTACTTGCTGATAAACTGGAAACGGAGGTAACCATGACTACACTGGAACAGAAAGGGGACTGGAAACCACTGATTTTTGTTATGACCGACGGTATCCCAACGGATAATTGGCAGCAAGGGTATAGCAAACTAAAGGCTGTTAATAAAGGATTGATTGTCGGTTGTGCAGCCGGACAGGGGGCTGATGATGCCATTTTAAGACAAATTACTAATTCTGTAGTACGTCTTGACAGTGCAGATTCAGAAAGCATCTCAAAATTCTTTCAATGGGTAACGGCTTCTATATCCACTACATCGACCAAAGTTGAGGAATCAGGAAAAGAGGTAACTGGATTGGATCAGCTACCACCACCGCCATCGGAGTTAGTTATAGTAGCTTAGTTATGAACAGACGATTATTAGCCTACTTTCTGCTCGACACCTCGGGATCTATGCGTGGTGAGCCCATACAAGCATTGAATAATGGCTTTAATGGGCTCATTAGTATGCTCCGTACGGATCCACAGGCGATGGATTCCTTGCATATCAGTGTCATTACCTTTGATCGTGAAGTTCATAATCTAGTTCCTTTGACCGAGTTGGCAAGCTTTCAGCCAGTAGAAATACATTGCCCCGAAAGCGGCCCAACTCATACAGGAGAGGCACTCGAAATGCTGCTTAAAATGATAGACAATGAACTGGTCAAGGGATCGACCGAACGAAAGGGTGACTGGAAGCCTTTGCTCTTTGTTTTCACCGATGGAAAGCCATCCGATATTCAGAAATATCGGATGTGCATTCCGAAAGTTAAAGCCATGGATTTTGGAATTATTGTTGGTTGTGCAGCTGGTCCTAAAGCCGAAGTTTCTTTTTTAAAGGAGCTGACGGATGAAGTTGTCAAATTGGATACCACCGATAGTAATACATTGACAACCTTCTTTCGATGGGTGAGTTCATCAATTGAAATGGGCAGTAAATCTCAAGGTACTGGCGAAATCCTGACGCTTCCACCTCCTCCGAACGAATTGAATATTATCATTTAAAACTTTGAATTAATCATGAGAAGGTTACCTGTATATTTTTTGATAGATGTATCTGAGTCTATGGTCGGCGAACCTATCGAACAAGTACAAGACGGAATTGGTACTGTTGTTCAGACACTCAAAACTGATCCTTTTGCACTTGAAACCGTATGGATATCCATCATTGGATTTGCGGGCAAAAGTAAGGTAATTACACCCTTGCAGGACGTGATCACTTTTTACCCGCCCAAGCTACCCATTGGTAGTGGGACTTCGCTGTCCAGTGGATTGACAGAACTGATGCGTTCCATTGATAACGAGTTAGTGCCAACGACCTATGAACGAAAAGGCGATTGGAAACCCATTATATTTTTGTTTACAGATGGTGTACCGACAGATGATACGGAAGTGGCTGTCACAAAATGGAATACAGTATACCAACGTAAAGCGAATCTGATCGCGATCTCAATAGGAGATAATGCCAACTATAGGTTATTGGAGAAACTGACTTCACATGTGTTACGGTTTAATAATAGCGGTGCGCAGTCATACAAAGAGTTTTTTAAATGGGTGACAGCTTCCATCAAAGCGACGAGTGAGCAAGTGACCAATAGTAATACTGATACAATAAATTTAGCGAAAAGCACTCCTGAGGTGATTGAGAAAGTTGATTCAGGTAGAATGCATCAGATCGTGGATGATAATTTTGTCGTGGTTAATGCAAAATGTTCAAATACCGATAAGTCATATCTGATCAAATTTAGGCGTGATATGGAAGATTCAGGTATCATGGACTTATCTACCCGAGTTTATCGTGTACAAGGAGCTTATAAAATAGATGAAAACGCCTATCGTGATTATTCTGGCCCTTACAATTCTAACTTGAAGGTATCAACCGACGAGCTGTATGGTAATCCCAATTGTCCTTGTTGCGGTTACCAATTTGGTCTCGCCAGCTGCTCCTGTGGTGGAATACATTGTATCAAAGGTGATGGCGAAAATACTTGCCCTTGGTGTGGTAATATTGCATTTTATGGTACCTCAGACGGTGGATTTGATATTAATAGAACTTTAGGCTAATCGTGGAAACAATTTTAAAACAACTGCTGGACGAATTTAGCGTGCAGCAGAACAAGGTCGTTGATAATACTCTGGTCAAACTTATGCAAAATGCGAAGATCAATGCATTGGCCAAGGATATTTATTCATCAAAACAGCAGATTATAGCGATATTTCAAATGTATAGAGAAAAGGAAGAATTTAAAGAAGCTCAGCTGGTCATTCCTAATGCTAATGCGAAAAAACATTATGGATATAGTTTTGACCTAGCTCAATTTTCCAATATTCGCATCCAAAAGATCAAAAATCTGGATAAAGCTGGTTTAACCTTTGATCCTGAGACTTCGAGTATCTGTGGAGTGCCAAACATAGCACTTACGGTAGATTTGCACTTGGTTTTTATTAATACCTTGGAAGAAAATCCAACAGAAGACATTAAGATCATTCCATTTATTGTCAATGCTGATCCTAAAGATCTATGGTTGAATAGACCGAGCAATCAAAATGATCTATACGCCAAAGCTGACAGTGATAAATATGCCGGAGCTTTTCTTGACAAGCAGATAGTTATTGCCTCACAAAGAGGACGCTCGCATGCACACGAAGGTTCTTTTCGTGATGATCATTTTTATGTGTCTGCACTGCCTGAAGCTTGGTCTGTCGTGGCCGTTGCGGACGGAGCTGGTTCGGCTAAATTTTCCCGGCAAGGATCTAAAATAGCTACAGAATATCTTGTTAAAACTTTCGATAACGAGGTTCTTCTACACGAATTAAACGATTTATGCTTGGCTTACTATACTACCGCACCCGCTGAAGCAGTTCCGCCTGCACCAAAAGATGATCAACCTGTTTCCGCGGCCACAACAAATATTGTCAATGATCCAATTGAAGAGGTTGTTAAAGCCGAAATGACTACAGAGGAGTGTTTGCTCAAGGTCAAATCTTCGCTCATCAATATCCTTTACAAATCTGTTCGCGATGTACATGCAAAGCTAGTGGAGTTTGCCAAACAGGAAGATATTCTATTGAAAGATCTCAACACCACATTGATTTTTGCGCTTGTCAAAAAATTTGATTTTGGCTACGTGGTCCTGACATTTGGTGTCGGTGATTGCCCGATCAATGTTGTTATTGGTGATCTACAGGAAGTGCATTTACTCAATCTGCTCGATATCGGTGAGTTTGGTGGTGGAACCCGTTTTATTACCATGCCAGAGATTTTCAGTCACAGTGATATGCCATTACGATTTGCGATCAATAGATTTGATGATTTTTCAAAATTGATGTTGATGACAGATGGGATCTATGATGCCAAATTTATAACAGAAAACAAACTCGAAGATAAAGAAACTTGGAATACCTTTCTACAAGATCTAAGTGGGCAAAATGAAGACGGTGCAAAGGTAGATTTTGTAACAGATGAACATATTAAGGATCAGTTATTGATCTGGCTTGACTTCTGGAGCAAAGGTAACCACGACGATAGAACACTAGCCATAATCTATTAACAGATGAAGACGATAACTATAAAATCCATTATTGATCCGTCTCGGACTTACAAGTATATAGATGACGGCAGCCCCAAACAAGGTGGTGTTAAGGATGTCTATTTTGCACCCAATAGAAAGTACGTGGTTGCTTTTTTTCGAACCGCCCTTGACTTCAATCAACGGGATCGGATAAAGCGTATTGTCACTTTATACTTAGACAATATTAAGAATGGTAGTTCAGGTGATTATTTCTTGCAGGAAATCTACCGCTGGCCTTATGATGCGGTAGAGCAGGATGGCAAGACTGGCGTCATTGTACCTATCTATGACTCCAAATTTTTCTTTGTAAAGGGTTATGGTGCTAATGCGATGATAAAAGGAGGGGAGAAAGTTGGGAAATGGTTTACTGCACCATCCTTTCGCAATCAACAATATCCACTCGCCTTGGATAAATCTGAATTAGGCGATTGGCTGAGTTATTTTCAGATTGCTATTAATATTTGTCGGGGCGTCAAGAAAATGCATCAGATGGGACTTGCACATTCTGATCTATCCTATAACAATGTACTGATCGATCCAGTTACCAAGTCTGCCAATATCATTGATTTGGATGGTTTGGTTGTTCCTGGATTATACCCCCCTGAGGTGATTGGTACAGCCGATTTTATTGCCCCAGAGGTATTAAAGACCAAACACCTTAAACTTAATGATCCCGATCGGGTACTGCCTAATCAAAAGACAGATCTTCATGCCCTGGCAGTGCTGATTTATATGTATCTGTTGCGACGGCACCCACTGCGGGGTGGTAAGATTTGGGATCTTGATGCCGAAAAAGATGAACTAATGGCGATGGGAGAAAAAGCCCTGTTTGTTGAGCATCCTACTGATCGAATGAATGCTGTTAAGACCGATCAGCTGAGAAAATGGGAATCCTTCTGGGGAAACCCTAATAAGCTTTCCTACACCAAAACGGGACCCTATTTGGCCGATCTGTTTAAACGGGCTTTTATCGATGGCCTGCACAACCCTATGTTGCGTCCCATTGCCAACGAGTGGGAGACTGCATTATTGAAAACAGTAGACCTTATTCAGCCGTGCAATAATCCACAATGTGATGAGAAGTGGTACGTATTTGACAATTCTACCAAACCTATCTGTCCATTCTGTGGTACAGCGCACAAAGGAAGCCTTCCTGTCATCGATCTCTATTTTAAATTTAAAGATACTGTATGGAAACCTGAAGGACATCGGCTAATGGTCTATCACAATCAATATCTTTTCAAATGGCATGTATCCCGTAAAGTAATACGGAATGAAAGCCTTACCCCTGAGGACAAGCAACCAGTTGGGTATTTTACCTATTACCAAAATAAATGGATGCTTGTCAACCAGCACCTGCGGGGGATGAAGGATCTAACTGAGCAAAAGGATGTCCCTGTTAATTCAATGGTTGAATTGACTGACGGCAAAAAGATTCTACTGTCCAATGAGGAGGGGGGAAGGTTACTATTTATCACGCTAACTAATCAATAATTTATAAAAATGGAACAAAGTATTTTACAATTACATCCTGGTCTAATCTGGGGATTTGGGTTGACAGTCATTATTATGCTGTTACTGGATTTGGGTGTTTTCAACAAAAAGAGCCATATTGTTTCTTCCAAAGAAGCGACTATATGGACAGTGGTTTGGATTTCGTTGGCAATGATTTTCTCCGGTGTTGTCTATTATGTATTTAATCAGGATGCTGGAGGGCATGCCACTGCAATAGAAAAGTTTACCCAGTTTCAGGCAGCTTACTGGATTGAAAAGGCTTTGTCAGTAGATAATTTATTTGTGTTTATCTTGGTGTTTTCTTACTTCAAAGTGCCACGGGAATTACATCACAAAGTCCTATTTTGGGGGATTTTGGGCGCATTGCTCTTTCGGGCGATCTTCATCTTTGCAGGCGTAGGCCTAATTAATTTGACATATCTTAATCCGATACTGGATTTCTTTGGTGTGACCGCTCTACCTTGGAATATCAATCTTGTGTTGACAGCCTTTGGTTTGTTTCTAATTTTTGCAGGGATCAAATCTTGGGGAAGTGGAGATGACGATGAAGATGAGGATTTTAGCGAAACAGCAGGTGCGCGATTGGTGAAGAAATTCTGGAAGGTATCTGATAATTATGATCAAGGAAAGTTTTTTACTGTTCAGAACGGGATGAAACTTGCAACCCCTCTTTTGGTTGTTGTTGCCGTAATTGAATTTACAGACGTGTTATTTGCGGTCGACTCTATCCCAGCTATTTTTGCTATTTCCAAGGATCCTTTTATTCTTTACACATCCAACATCTTTGCCATACTTGGACTTCGGTCACTCTATTTCCTACTGTCCAATTTTATCCATATGTTCAGCAAACTTCCTTACGGGCTCTCGGTAATCTTAACGTTCATTGGTGTCAAAATGATAATCTCGCCTTGGTATCATATCCCTTCACCAGTTTCTTTGGGCATTGTAGGGGGGATTCTTATTTTATCTGTTTTGGTATCCATACTATTTCCTGAAAAGGAAGCAGATGAAAAGATATCGGCATAATGAAACAGATAGTTAGATTTAGACAAAGATGGCAAATCATGTTTGCCATATTACCTTTATTTATTAATTGCGGAAGTGAACCGACAACAGAGGTCAATCAACAACATTTCGTTAGTGCCTCTGGGAAAGCAAAGCCTAGCGATTCCTTCAATTCAGAGAAAGTCAGACGGTGGAAACGGGGAGAAGTTTATGTGACGAAGGTGATTGATGGAGATACGTTTTGGGTGGATAATGGTAACGAAAGGTTTAAAGTACGGTTTATTGGTATTGATGCTCCTGAGACACGTAATTCGCGCGGTAAACTGAAAGGCCCCTATGCAAAGGAAGCTAAAGAGTACGTCAAAAAGTTGACCGAGAATAAATGGGTCAAGCTTGAATTAGATGTTCAGAAAAAGGACAGATATCAGCGGGTGCTTGCTTATATCTATTTAACAGATGGTACCTTTTTGAATGCAGAGTTGGTGAAAGGAGGATTTGCTTTGGTGGATACTTATCCGCCAAATGTAAAGCATACCGACCTATTTGTGAGGTTACAACATGAGGCTAGGAATAGCAGCCGAGGACTTTGGGCTTATTGATTTTAAATGGTAGTGATACGGGAAACCGTAAAATAAAACGATCAGATCCTTTTACTTTTGATGTATTATGAAATTGATAAGCCTATTATTCCTCCTTCTGGTGCGATTTGACGGTACTATACTTTCACTAGAGAAAGAAAGTTCTGATAGGAACACTGTGTATGTTTGTGGTAGCGGCAAAGGAAAGCGTTATCACCTCAGTGAGAACTGCAGAGGATTACGTTCGTGTAACTCAAAGCCCGTCAAAACAACACGTGAACAAGCACAAAAAGAAGGTAAGACCCTTTGCGGCTGGGAAGATTAAAGAAACCATTTATTACAAACAAAACTATTTTATTATGGATTTTAAAGATGAGATTCGTCAATTTGCCAAGCGCGTTGACCGACTTTTACCACAGATCAAAACAGAGGAAGCTACAAAGACATCCTTGGTGATGCCATTTTTAAAGATATTGGGGTATGACGTGTTTGATCCATTTGAGGTGCAGCCTGAGTTTATTGCCGATATTGGTATTAAGAAAGGGGAGAAGGTAGACTATGCGATATTACGTGAAGACAAACCTGTTATTCTGATCGAGTGTAAACATTATGCGGACGGGCTTGATCCGCACAATTCACAGCTGTTCCGTTATTTCCATACGACGGAAGCTAAGTTTGGTTTGCTGACCAATGGTGTGGAATATCGCTTTTACACCGACCTGGTTACGCCGAATAAGATGGACGAGAAGCCATTTTTCGAGTTCAAGATTATGGATATCAAAGACAATGAAGTATCCGAATTACGCAAATTCCACAAAACAGAATTTGATCTCGAAAGCATTTCCAGCGTTGCGAGCGAATTAAAATACTTTAATGAGCTGACGATTTTAGCTATGGCAGAAATGCAGAATCCGAGTGATGATTTCGTTCGTTTTTTTGCGAAGCAAGCCTATCCAAGTGTTGTTACAGCAAAGGTTTTGGAGCAGTTTACACCATTGGTCAAACGTGTTTTTACACAGATTGTCAATGATCAGATTGCTGAGCGACTTAAAAGTGCGCTCAAAAAAGAAACTGAAGCCGAAGAAAAGAATGCTGCAATTGCGCCGGTAGAACCAGATGCGGTGATCGTTACTACCGAAGAGGAGATTGAAGGGTTCTTGATCATTAAATCCATCTTACGGAAGGAAATTGAGATAGGAAGAGTGTTTATGCGGGACAATCAATCCTATTGCGGTATTCTGCTCGACGATAATAACCGAAAGCCCATTTGTCGTTTTTATTTTACGCCAAATCGATTACGTATTGGTTTGTTTGATAAGGAGAAAAAGGAAACCAAATACGATTTAGATTCCTTAGATGACATTTATAAATACTCAGACCAAATTGTCGAAACGGTAGTGAATTATTGATGTAGTTTGACGATATCTTTTAGAAGCCTAGAATATCTTCTGGGCTTTTGAATGATATAATAAACCCACCTAAACGACCTACGGAATATAATGACCTCAATTACGGAAAACCGTAAAAATAGATAAGCTTATCGGTATAATTTAGTGTTGATTATTAACTGAAAAACAAATAAATAGAAACAGATATGGCATGGAGTTTTAGAAGACGAATAAAGATTGTCCCGGGAGTTCATCTAAATTTTAGCAGGAGTGGGATTTCTACGTCAATCGGAGTAAGGGGATTGAATATGACAATTGGAAATTCAGGTAGCTATTTGAATACCAGTGTACCTGGATTGGGGATTTCTAACAGGCAACGGCTATCCGGAAGAAATTCATCCTATTCGCCTGATCCATCTTTACCGGTTCCTGCTATCCCCATCGATAATGACAGGGGAAATATTTATAGTGCAGATATTCATGAAATTACTAGCCAGGGTATGCAAGGTATCAAGGAAGCGATTTTATTGGCAAGAGAGCAACGTGTGTCTCTAAAAAAAGACCTTTCAAAAATTAAACTAGCCTTGACGGCCACTAAAGCCAAAAAGGTAATGAGCTATATGTTGATCTATGGTTTGATCAAAAAAGATATTCCTGAGCGTTTATCTATTGATTTGATAGCACAGCAGGAAGCCATTAAGCAGACTAAGGAACAGATTGACTCTTCTTATGTAGACTTGGCCATTGAGTTTGATCTAGAGCTCAAGCAAAAGTATGATGCACTTGTCGCTGCTTTTGTGAATCTGACTAAATGCCGCAAAATTTGGGATGTCACCAGTGCTCATTATGAAGATCGGGCTATTACCCGCTCATCAGCAAGTACTGTTGTCAAAAGGACTATCGTCCATTTTGGGCTGAAATCAATTCCAGAGTTTAAGTCGAATATACAGGCATTGTATTTCCAAAATGCTAATGGAGCCGATCTGTATATCTATCCAGGTTTTATTGTGATGTACAGTAAGGCTACGAACTTTGCTGTCATCGGATTGGATGAAATTGATTTACTACAAAGCTATGTGAGGTTTACCGAGACACAAGGTGTGCCCTTGGACTCTAGGGTAATTGATCAAACCTGGGCTAAGGTCAACAGAAATGGTAGCCGTGATAGACGATTTAAAGGAAACTATCAGATCCCAGTAGTACATTATGGTGAACTCAAAATAAGAACTGCTACGGGTGTCAATGAAAAATACCAGTTTAGTAATTATGAGGCAACCGAGGCTTTTGGAAATGCTTTTAGAAGTTATCAAAATGCTGTTAGGCAACTTAGTCATTTATAAATTAATCTATACAAAAGCTTATGTCAACGATCAAACCAGCTATTTATCTTGTTAATGAAATGCCATCTATGATCGACTGGAAAGAGGAGATTGGAAAGGATTAGCGAAAAAAGATCACATTTGAAAATCTGGAGAGTTTTAAAGTTTATGAAATAAAAGAAGGAGATAAAGAAAGAAGTTGGCCGTTATATCGGTGTTTATCCTGGGAAACATTCTATGATGGTCAGAAATATATTTTGTCTGAAGATAGTTGGTATGAAATTTCTATTTCATTTTATGATGAGGTGAATGGTTATTTCAATACTCGAGGTGTTGCGAATACTTTTCCCATACCCTCAAAATCGAAAATTAAAGAATCGGATTACAATAAAGAGTTGGAGCGATGGTTTAGCTCGGAGACATTTATTTGATTTAGGACATGCTGATGCCAGAGGAAGGAGTTTAGGAAAAGATAGAAATGACGCCTGTGATGTGTTTGATACAGGTACTCATACTTTTATCCATGTTAAGATTGGAAAATTTTCATTCAACTTGAGCCATTTATTTGCCCAAGGCGGTTACAGTGGTGTTATTTTAAAGCAAGATGATAAAATATTGGATGAATTTAATAAACATTTAGTCGCTGACAATGGAATAGCCTTACCAAAAGAATATCATCCTAGTGATTACACTGTATTATTTGTATCTGTTATTGGTAAAAGCCAAAAAAAAGATATCCCCTTTTTTAGCAGGGTTACTTTCTATAACATAGTTCGTAAGAGCTTAGATTATGGTGGTTATAAATGTAGATTTACTTATGTCGTTCTGCCATGAGAAATAATAAATCTTAGATGGTAAGTGGTTGTTAGAATTTTCAAATCAAAAAATGAAACTTTCACCCCCATTCCCATCATTCACCGAGTTTTCCTGTCCGTTGGTCTAAAGACCATAGGCTAGGGGCGTATTGTGTTGTAGTTTTGAGTCAACAAATAAGAACTAAAAAACTAACAATATAAAATTGGTCAGGTAACCATAAGCCAGCACTTTCAGCAGCATCCGGGAATGGTAGCTTGAGGCGCCTCCACCTTTATACTTTTGGTTGATCGGACGGATGTCAATCTCGTCAATAATCTTTTTAACGATACGTGCAGGGTGATTTTCTGTTATCAGTTCTTCCAGGCTCGGCGGAAGTAAATGCATCTGGTCGGAATCGTAAGGCTTAAATACTGGTGTGCTTCCCATACCTTCAAAATACGAAAAATCTCAAAAACAAAAAAGAGGCTATCCTTTTGAGATCTGTGTTAATATGCAAGTCAATTTTATATTTTTTGTAATTTTGTATTTTAGGCGGTCTTGTAGCAGGGTAGCCCCAGTTGCCTGTCCTAATTTGTATCCGGTATTGTGGATCATATCGCTGTTTTCTCCTGTAGATTACAAACATCAGTTCAAGCAATTTTCTCTGCACAGCTACTGCTGCTTTCATTTTGATGCCATGTCTTGAAGCAAGTCTTGAGAATGTATTGGAATAGTGTTCTTCATGCCTTATTGCCACCAGTGCCGGCAAATGCAGAGCTTTTCTTAGGTGCCTGTTACCCCGCTTGGATATGGTAGGTTTACTCTGGATCGATATCCCCGACTGTTTCTCCTTTATGTCCAGACCGGCATAGCTGACCAGTTGCTTTTTATTGCGGATCATCTCAAATCCATTTGTTTCTGCCAGTACCGTTATTGCGGTTAGCAGGCCAACTCCGGGAATTGAGGTAAGGATATCTGTGGCCTCTTTGAGTACTGAACTCTCTTTAACCATGAGCTTTAGCTCGGTCCTTATCTCCTTTTCCTGCCTTTGCAGGACCGCTATTCGTTCTTTTATTCTACCTTGGACCTTTTATTGGGTTCAGCTTCCGCTTGTTCTGCATGTAGCTGGTTCCTGATGGCAGTACGTTCCTGTACTAGGTGATCTCTTTCGCGGGTAAGTTGTTTTAGACACTTATAGGCGGGATCTGGCCTGTGCCACAACTCGAGGTTGCGTTCTAGACCAAACAGAGTGATAGCCTCCGAGCAGGTGCTGTCCGTAACCGTCTTAACCTCCAGTGTACGGAAATAGTTACGAATCTTATTGGGCAGGATAATACTGACCTTAAGTCCCTTAGATTCCCAAAAATAGGCCAGTCTCTCGTGATAAACACCCGTAGCCTCCATAACGAAATGAAGAGGACTTTCCGTGGAAGTATGGATCTTTACCCATTCGTATAGGTTTATCAGACCTTTATCTGTGTTCCGGAAATTACCGTACTGACACAGTTTTTTGTCAAGGTTGGCGAAGATCCTGCCAAGGCACACGACCAGTTCCTTGCTGCCCACGTCAATACCAACTACCTGTTTAAGTATGTTCATATTAATTTTTGATGTGAAAATGAAAAATCAATGGTGAAACATCCCTTGGACTTGTCTCCTGTTGGATATTCAAGCTGGACTGTAATTCCGCTTTACATTCTGTTCTGCCTTAGGAAGCGAAAAAAAGGAAGGCCATTTCTCAAAATCAGTATGCTTAAAAACTACTAAGACAACCCCTGGCTCTTCCTTCTTTCACTATACATAGCAAATCTATAAAACAAAAATGTCTCCTACATTTGCTCAATACAAACATAGGAGACAGCCTCTTTTTACTACTTCCATTGCCAATAAGTAAATGCATCTATATTTCTGATAGTGTTTATAAATTCCAAGTGTACAGCCGGATTAAAATGTATTGTGCGAGTTCGCTTTTGATGAATTCTATTATAACTTTCTTGTTCCGCGTTAAAGCTAAATTCTGTTTTAAGCCCCGACTTAAAGATAGTTTTTAAATCACTCACTTCATGTGGGGTAATTCTATAGCTTTGTTCCTTTAGCTTTAATATACCATTCTTAGTATTAGCGTTTAAGTAAAAAAAACTGTTCATATGTACTATTGTCTTTTGATATTGTAAAACTGCACCAGATGGGAAAGACGTGAGCGTATCAATTTTACAATTTATCATTTGTTGATTATCAATTGGATGTTTGTTCAATGCTGAAACTTCAAAATAGCTACCAATTGAAACAATTAGAAATATTTTTACTGCAATTTTCATTTTCATGTTATTAAAGTTTAAGACTCAATACTAATAAGATTAGTGAATACTGTAACTCTGAAATAATACTCAATATTAGTGGTTCCTTATCTATTCAAATCTTATTGTTGTATTTGCTGTTATTAAAAAATTGTCGATTTCGCTAACCTTAACGCTCATAGGAATGAGGATTGTTACGATCTCTCAAATATTTCCTAAGCCAGCTTATAGCTATCCTTCTTTCTTCCAATCCATAATGCATCATTGCTTCCTCCAAAAAAAAATGACCGGTTATAATTGATTCTACAAACCGATCTTTGGTTTCCTTTGTGTAGCGTACTTTCTTTTGAACATTTTTCATATTTATCATAGTAATATATTAAAAGTTTATGTTATAATAATTTATCTCTAGTCTAAGTAGAGTATATCGCATAAAAAAGTCTAATTTTCAAGGGCAAACGTCATTTCCGGATCGACACCCTTCTTAACATAATCCAAAAAATTATCTATAGGTATCTCTATATCGGGCATCAAACCGCGGCCACTATCGTGATCTGCATTAAAAAAATAGATTTCCGAACGAGGAATGCTTATTAAAGTTTTTGTTTTCGGTAGTTCATACATTGCAAACCATGCGGCTGTTGTAGCATCTTTTCCACTTGATGTTTCCTTTCCTATTATTATACCAGATTTACTCCTTTGTACCAAAGACGCAAAATATACCGCTGCGGAAATTGTTTCAGATCCAACTAATACTAATATTTCTCCGTCAAATGCGTTCTTATCCCTTGGAAAGTCACTTACAACACCTTCCATTAATCGACTATTACCAACATACTGTGCATCAGATCCTTTATCAAATCTTTGATAAAAGAAATTCACTTCTTGCTGAAGATCATCATCAGACAGATTTCGTCCATTTCCGTCCGAGCGGTAACGGTCATTATTCAATCTAATAGTTTTTGTTTTGTACTTGAACAAATTGGAGAATGATTTTTCACGTGCTATAAATGAAAATAATAGTGCGGCTATGGAGGGATTTCCACCCGCATTTCGCCTTATATCTATGATTATTCTATCACATTTCCTGCGATTGGCTTCTTTAAAAAATTTACTAAATTCTTTATAAGCATAACCTTCGTCGAGATTAAAAGAGTTTACAGTGATTACACCTGTATTTAATCGTGAATTAAACTCTCCATAAATATTAGATCTGTACATCTGCGCCAGATTGAATGGTAAGACCTGCTTTTGTTCATTATAGTAGTATTTCGAAGGACTTATAGCCGCTAAATCAATTTTTTTTATATTTTTAGAGCTGGGATCGATATATTGAATAGAATAGCGGTCCATTTTTCCATAATTAATACTCATTTTAAGTCCAAAATTTTCGACGCGATCCGTGGTAGGATTCTTTCCATCTACTGTGGCTGATAAGCGTTTTAGAATATCTGTTGTTGGAATACCATTAATTTCAATTATTTCAGCACTAAAAGGAATTGGTGAATTTTTGATATTGACAAACATTCGACCTTGCTCCACAAAGACAGGCAACGGAAAATAGGTAAGCTTTTTAAAAATTTCCTCACTCAAATCTGTATTTAGGGAGGAGGTCAAGTGTACATCCTTAATTAGTTTAGTGGGAAAATTGGATATAAAACCGAAAATATCATTCCTAACCATTAATTCCTTCTCAAGTGAATCAACTTGCTGATTAAATTTACTTTCAGATATAAATTTAAATGGATTGGGATGATTATTTTTTAGTATGTCCACCGCTATTTTGAAATCTGAAATTAGATCTTCTTTCTTTAAGCTGTCAATGCTCATTTGTGCAGTGGCTTTATAGCTAAGTAACATTAATAAACAAATTTGGCAGAATCTCATGCGTTATAATTTAAATGATATACGAATTTCTAACGATCTGTTTCTCAGACCGAGTGCTTTGAAGCTGTAAGTTTTTGATAATTTTATCCAACTATGTCTTCTTGGAACTTTTTGTCACTTTTTCTTCGAAATATATTGCATATTAATACTTCATAATTTCGAGATTCACAAACTTTAAATTTCCCTGTGCAATATTAACACAAAGCCCTTAAAATTTAACTACTTGATATTACTCAAATACACTTCTCGCCTTGTAGTGGTACGCGGAGATAGATTTAGTCGTTTTATGGGTAATTACTTTAGATGAAGAATTTTGTGCAGACAATAGATTCCATAAAGTAAGCGTCTGTGAAAGTAATAGTGCCACCTTGAAAATGTAAATATGTCATTCTTTTGAGGGTAGGTGTTATTGCGTAGTTTCACGTATCGCCTTTATTAAAGCAATCCTATAGTTTTGTCACCCAATGATTAAAAATATTTAATACGAAAAATGAGAAAGGAAGTAAAGGTAAAAAAACAAGAACAAGAAAAAGCACTGTATCTAAGCCCTAGGATAGAAGTACAGCATATCGAACTTGAGTACAGCGTTGCCGCTGGATCAACGGTGGAGAATGGGATGACAGAATCTTGGGAAACCAATAGTCAAGGAAAAGAGTTAGAATGGTAATATATAAGTTAAAGATCATTTATGAAAAAGTTTAGAATTAGGTATAGGCTTACCGGTCTTATATCTGTCATGATCCTATTGATCAATTCTTGTAGTAAAGAAAATGCGAATATTAATACAACGAAAACTTCCACTATTCGATTAAATATAGGGCAGGTGTTCTCTTTGGGCACAGATAATATCAAAGCCTCTTCAACAAGGGGAAGGACTGCTTATAGGACGCAGACTAGAGAAATTACATATAATAACCAATATACATTAGTCGCTACACTGCGGGAAGCGGGATCAAAAGCTTCTCGCCCTAAAGCTACTAGTAATAATGTGAAAGCATCAGGAGCAAGTGAACAGAAAGCGCTAAAAGAAGGTACACTTTACTACATAGCAATCTTTGATACTTCTGGTGAATGCAAGGAGACAAAATCATTTAAACAGGGCGATGGCATACAGGATTTTGCAATAGAAAAAGGTAGATATACATTTGTCATCTATGCTTCTGGTACAAATGCCCCGCTCCCATACATAGAAGCAGGTGCTAAATTGAACATGGTAAAATTTGAACGGTTGAGCGCCTATGCTGATCTGATGATGGATCAGATTTCTTTTGAGGTAAAAGAAGGCCAGAATATGCTAAATGCAAATCTAGTGCATTTGTTCACTCAGGTCACTTTAAAGTTAGACGCTTCGGCAGTTGGCGATATTAGTATCAGAGGAGCGACAATAGCACCCTCGCATATGAATCAAACCATCAATGTCTCACTTGCTGATAAGAAGATCTCTTTTAATGGAGCGGTCGAGCCTGTTCACCTTGTATTTCAAAATAAAAGCGGTAAAGTTATTTATTCAGATTCAACTTTTATCGCAACCCCAACAACTGAAAATGGCATAATAGAACTATGGGATCTATCGGTCAATGGTAGTACACCTAAAAATGTGGTACAGGATGGATGGAATCTACGTCCAGGTGTAAAGTATGAGCTGGAAATTAAACTTAAGTTGCCAAATTATCCTTTTATAACCGTTGCTGGTACGAATTGGAGTATAGGGGATCTAATTTACAGAGATGGGGTCTACAAGCTGACTCCACCAAGTGACGAAAGCATTTATTATAGTTGGACTCTATCACCGACAGATCAGACTGAAGTTTTTTGGTATGTAGATTTTGACGATAGTGTTAAAGGTATGAGGATGCTTCGTGTAAACGGCTCCTATGCGCAAAATCCACTTGCAATAACAGGTCCAGATCCGTGTGCATCTGTACAACCATTAAATTCATGGCGGCTTCCTACCAGTGATGAGATCATTTCGCTAATGTCCAGTGGCATAAAAACATATCATGCTCGATACGATACAGAAAATAATGTTTCTTTGAAGGGAGGATTGTTTTTTGGGATCGATTCTCAGCCTGCGAAATCTGAAATGGATCAGTATTTGTATTTCCGTAGTTCCAATTCATTTATATCTGCCGGATTTTATCGTTTTGGCCTAACGAGGGTAACGGCCTATCTCCTTGCAGGAAAAAAATATTTGTCCTTTGAGCAACCTTATAGTGACGATAAACGCACATTAGTAGGTGACTATGAGATAAAGCCATTGACTTTCAGACCTAATGTATCAGCACCTAGTGAGGCTGTTCGAGTTCGTTGCGTTAAAAAATAACTTTGCGTTTCAATCGTTGTCAATGTCTACTTGAAATAGATATATTCGAATCCCGAACATTAACAAAAAATAATGTTCGGGATTTTTGCCTTATTTTAGTAATTGTCAACTTTACAAATTTTTATAAGATATTTCCAGTTAATTAAATAAACGGGAGGTGTGGCGTGTTATAGTACCAAACTCTCTAATGTATTGATTATTAAAGACACATGTTGGTTGCTGGCAGTAAACGAACTCAGAATACTGAATTTCCATATTAGCTTTTGGGATACCAAAATTTGGTAAATAAACGATACTACCTTGTGAGAGGCATATTAAAAAAATAAAATAATGATCGGATTATAGTGATACTCATTCTGCTCCAGTTTTTCTGTCTAGTTTGTTATCATATTTCCACATTACCGTTCTAATATCGGCATTAATAGTATTGCGCGACGTACTATTCTACCTTTATTTAGAGAAAAAACTAGTATAGTTGATTTGAATGGTGAATTTCTACTTTTGAATATTGCTGTTGATTTTAGAAAAAGATAATTCAAATTAATTTACTTATAAAAATTTACTATTTTGTAACATAAATTTGAACGTATGAGAGGAGTCTTAATCATTGTTTTATTTTTCTTTAAGGTAGTATTGTCAATGGCACAACCAGATCATGAAATTGAGGATGTCAAGAAGATACTAACCGACATCAAGTATGGAGAGAAATACAAAAATAAGGGATTAAATGAGCAATTGCTCTTAACAAGCAATTTGTATTATCGCTCTAAGGAGATTGGATATGAAGAAGGAAAATTGATGGCATTGACTATAATGGCCGGCCTTGAATTTGAAATTGGTAATATTTCCTCTTGTTTAGAACATGCACAAGATGCCTGGATTTTAGCAAATAAGCTCAACCGTGTGGAAGAACAAGTCGCATCTAGATATTTCTTAGGCGTGGCGTTAATACAACAAGGGTATTTATATAAAGGTAAAGATGCAGTTATTTGGGCATTTAACCGTTCAAAAGCCATTGTTGATAAAAATGAGAGACACTGGCAACGGCAAATGTTGTGTTTGACTATTGCTGAATTTTATGGTGGTTTTCGTAAAGAATGGAAGGCAGATTTGGATTCCGCTAAATATTATTTAGAACTGGGTTATAAACAATGTCAAAATATAACAGAAGATAGTCCTTATTTTAAGCAGTCAAATATTCGTGGGGAATTATATTCTGCGAATTTAGATATCTATTTCCCGGATGAAAGAAGTAAAACTAAATTTCTATTATCGGCAGAGCAACATTTAGAAAAAGCGTATAAACTCGCTTATAATGATGATTATAAAGCGCTGTTGGCAATGATATATATCTTGTATTCTGATATTGAGGAAAGGAACGGTAACATCCAGAATGCAATTAAATATCGTCAACAAGCGATCCCTGTATTTACAAAATACAATTATAATTATCATCTAAGCGCAGTATTAAGTGCGTTGTCTCTTTTGCATGGTAAGATAGGCGAACATGAAAAGGAAGCATATTATTTAAAACAGTTTGTACTTTTAGCAGACAGCTTATATTATCAAGATGCTGCTATTGCAAAACCTAGATTCCCGACTCTGGAAGTACGTAAATCATATAGAATTGCTGGAATATATTTGATTAGCATACTATTAATAATCGGAATTATATTACTGATTTATTTTCGTTATAGAAAAGGTCGCGACCAGAAAGGAAGTTTTATTGCAAAGAATGATTTTATTGAAGACAAAGCTATTGATAATAATCTACTTAAGTTGAAAAGAAATGATCTGATGGAAATAATACAACTTGCAAAGTCCAATAGTGAACTCTTTTTTACTGCATTTTCCGAATTGTATCCTGACTTTAAGACTAAACTTTTGGAAATAAACCCTCTGTGTTCTTTTTCTGACTGCGAATTTTGTGCTTTGTTAAAGTTAAACTTTGACACAAAGCAGATTGCTCGTTATCGAAATTTGTCAATTAGATCAGTAGAAAGCAAGAAATACAGGGTACGAAAAAAACTGGGATTAGGATCTGAAATAGATATTTATGCATATTTTATGGATTTCTAACGTCCACGGGTGTGGAAGGACAATTTAGATCAAATTGTATCATAATTATTTTTTTAGCCCAGTTCATTGAATGGCTTGAATGGCTTGGCTATACTTATGTGTTATATAAAATAAAATTAAAAAACCTAATTCTCTTCACTTATACAGTCCATGAAAGCTAGAAATAGATTACCTGAACCTTCATTTTATCCTAAAAAACTAGTGCAGTACGTTCTTTTATATTCTGATAATGTTTGTCCGTTTTTGTATCGCCAATTGGTAAACAAATCGTGGATCAAAGCAATCTTTAAAGTTTATCACTCCCCGAGATCAAAAAACGGCTTATAAAGAGACTATAATACTTCCTATTTGTTGGACAACATTTTTACTAAACTAAGATATAATTACGATACATTTTGATTTGTTGATTGAACTTTTCATCGGGAGTTATTCGACCTATTGATTTGTGCCTTCTTTCGGTGTTGTAGAATACGACGTAATTTTTGAGCTGTCTGTAGAGATCAACTCCTCCATTTGGTGGATTTAGATATATCTTCTCCCTTTTGAGCGAACCCCAAAACCTTTCGATATATATATTGTCCAAGGCTCTGTCTTTAACATCCATGGATATTTTTACCTCATTTTCTTTAAGGAGTTTTACAAAAATTTCTGAGGTAAACTGCGAACCCTGATCGGTATTGAATATCTCGGGCTTACCGTAGTTTTGCATGGTATGTGCCAGCACATCCCTGCACCATTCGGCATTCATGGTATTGGACACATCCCAACCCATTATCTTTCTCATGTAGACGTCGATGATTGCGAACATATACATGAACCCCTTGAACATGGAAATATAGGTGATATCTGCCTGCCATACCTGGTTAGCTCGTTCAATCTTTAGATTCCCGAGCAAATAAGGAAATTTGTAATCCGCCTTACAGGCTTTACTAAGGTTCTTTTTAGGATGTATAGTCTTTAGGTTCATGAGCTTATACAACCTTCGAACACGCTTCTGTCCGATAAAATACCCAAGATCCTGCCGCAAATAGTCCGTCATGCGCTCGACTTCCTAGAAGGGGCAATCCAAAAACTTACGATCTATGGCATTCATAAGCTGAAGATTGAACTGGGATTCTCCCTTGCACTTAAAATAATAACTGCTGCGGGGCAGCTCGATCACCTTACACTGCCGATAAACGCTCATCTTCTTATAAGAGGGGCAAACAAGTCCGCGCTTCTCGTCCAAGCTCATTTGTCCAATACTTTTTTTAAGAAATCCACCTGTATCTGGAGCTCACTGATCTTCGAATAAAGATCTTTCTCTTTGGAATCATCCTTTAAAGGAGATTTGTCAGTGGTAAAAACGGATTCGGCATTGTCCAGAAATTCTCGTTTCCACGTATTGATCTGTGTTGGGTGCAACTCGTACTTCGCCGCCAGCTCTTGGGATAGTCTGATGTTCTTTGATCGCTTCTATGGCAACTTTCGCCTTAAAGCTTGCACTAAATTTCCTGCGTTCTTTTTTCATCTTCAACTGCTAGTTTAAACATTTATACAGTTGTCCAGTATTTGGGTAGTATAATATCAGTGATAGAAAAAAGACCCAAACTTTAACAAAGTAGGTTGGAATGTGGCAGACCGAACGATAGTGTTAAAAAACAAGGCCGTGAGAATGGGAGATTCTACACGGCCTTTAATATTATAAATAGGCCTAAACCGTACTGCATCTATCTATTCCACAGCACAAATCTATAAGACAGTTGAGTATCGGGAATTGTCTCGCAAAAAAGTAAATTAAATTTATAACGTGATAAAGTGCACCCGAAGGAATTTTTATCGCTTATTTTGCTTTTGAGAGGTAAATGCTCCTTTCTCACTTTAAAATAAACTGATTGACATAAAATAATACCGTTACTTTATTTGTGTTGCATATCCTTCATTCTGTTGAATCAGCGTATTTCCTGAAATTTCAGCATTAGGAATTGGAAGCACAAAATGATAATCATTCGCTGGCAAAGTCGCTGATGCCGGTGTCGGAGCGTCAGAAGGCAAGCGTTGAATAGGCAAACCTCTTCTTTTTAAATCCCAAAAACGATGTCCTTCAAATGCTAACTCCTTAAATCTTTCATCCATAATTGACTGAATTAAAGCTTCTTTAGAAGTGAAAGTTTGGTTCGTATAACCATTAATTCGAGCCTCTCTCAAGGTATTCAAATCAGATTCACCACTATTTGTACCTGTAAATTGCCCTTGCTCTGCTCGAGCTTCTGCACGAATCAAGTACATTTCAGCAGTTCTAAAAACCTTGATGTCATTCACACTTTCATTGGTTGTAGCATAGCCTGTACCACGATATTTGTTAACAATTTTTGAAGGCTTACCTGTAACAGCAGCTAAAATTGATTCATCAATTAGATATTCTTTAAAACGAATATCATTCATCTGGTCAAACATATTCCAAAGCTTATCCGATGGAACCCAAAGTATATTTGCTGGAGCGACTAAATCTCCTGCAGCATTTTTTGCAAAAACACCTCTGTAGATACCGCCCACTCTTCCTGCTGTTACCGTTCTGGCAAGTTTAAAAGCAAGTTCTTTTTTACTCACATCTGTCCATATTTCTGCAAACTCAGTTTTTGAAGCTAAGGGTAAAGCATTGATATATTCCGTTGCAGACTTTTCTGCTTCAGTCCAATTACGCATATACAATGCAACGCGTGCATTTAAACCAACTGCTGATAACAGATTTGCTCTATACACATCTGCTACATCTTGCGCCATTAATGGTTTTGCATCAGCTATATCTTTCAATATATTTTCAAAATATGGCCCCATCAAGTCTCTTGGACGAGCTTTCAAAGATGGCTCTGTCATATACATCATTCCTAATCCAGCAGGATCATAATTTTTACAATAATAACGGAACAACTCAAAGTGTGCATAAGCCCTAAGAAATAAAGCTTCGCCTTTTACTTTTGTACGTAAATCTTTATCAGACGCTGTCTCTGCGGATGCGTTCGGTAGCGCTGTAAGGACGCGATTAACACGATCAATAACACGGTAAAAATTATCAATTGCAGTATATGAATCACGAATACCAACATCATCAGGTGAGAATTGCCACTCATGAGTTGTTTGAGAGACATAAAAATCTCCAGGTTTAAGTTCATCTGAGAATACCCCAGCAGCCAAAAGACCCATTTCTGCGGCACCATCTCCGGTAATATCACTTTGGCTTCCCAAGGCAGCATAAGCTCCCATCAATAAGGATTCATTATTCTTTACCGTGCGTAAAGCTAACTCTCCACCCAAAAAATCAGTTTCTTTAATATCCAACAGATTATTACAAGAAGTGGTTGCTGAAATAATAAATCCAGCAAGGAATATATTTAAAAGTAGTTTTTTCATAAATTAAAATTTAAAATCAATACCAAAAACAAACATTCTAGGGTTTGGATATTCGTTTGCACTGATGTTGTTGTCATCTTCAGGATCCTGACCGGTCCAAGGACTCCAAATCGCTAAATTATAAGCTGTGAAATATAGATTTGCGCCTTTCAAAACTGATTTACCGGCCATATCAAAACCAGGTAAATTATAAGTGATATTCAATTCTCTAAAACGTAAAAATTTAGCACTCTGCAATTCTGATGATGTAAATCCTTTAGAGTATGCTGGAGATGGAAAGAATTTTTCATCTCCCGGTTTTAACCATTGATTATCTATTAACTCACGTGATTGATTAACGGCCGACGCAAATCCTCTACTACCGTCAGTAATCCAATTGCGAACATTATTGCTTCTTACTACATCAAATTGATATGAGAATAAAGTAGAAACAGAAAATCTTTTGTAGCTCAAATCCACAGTGAATCCACCTACATGTTTAGGAAGATATGTTCCAAATGTTGCAAAACGTCCTGCCTCAGATTGTGTATAAACCTTTGTTTCACCATCTTGTGCGTAATACGTAGGACGACCAGTTTCCGCATCGGCACCTAAATAATGATAAGTATAGTGTGATCCATAAGCCAATCCTTTACGAATAATAAAAGTGCCCGATTCATATTCTGAGACAGATCCTAAATCTTCGATTTTATTGACATTAATTGCATGTTGCCATCCCAGTGTGATTTTATAATCTGGAGTTTTTAGCACATCACCATTTAATGCTACTTCCAAACCTTTATTGGACATCTTTCCTGCATTAATTGCCATAGTGTTAAATCCCGTTGTATTTGATAAGGGCTGGCTTACAAACAAATCGTTTGTCGTCTCCTTATAAAAGTCCATTGTCAAATTAATTCGATTATTCAAAAGGGCGAGATCAAAACCTAAATTGGCTTTAGTCACGTTTTCAATTTTCAAATTAGGATTACCAGGAGTTGTTGGATATAAACCCGAAATTGAAGATCCTACATAGCTTGTCGTTCCAAAACCCGGAAGTTGGGCCGATAAGTAATTCGGTACATCAAAACCATAAACATCATAATCGTTTATCACAATACTACCAATATTAGGAGTAATACCATATGATCCGCGAAGTCTTAAATTATTAATAATTGGATTATCCTTTAAGAAAATTTCATTATGGAGATTCCAAACTGCACTTGCAGACCATGTTGTAATCTCTTTATTTGCGTCATTTAAAATGCGCGATGTACCATCACGACGAATATTGGCGTTTACAGCATATTTATCATCATATGAGTAACTCGCGTTTGCGAAGTAAGAGCGGATACCGTAACCAGATTTGGCACTACGTGCATTTTGCGCCATCGTTGCAGCACCATTGGTCGGAAGTGGATTTGCACCTTGCCCCGTCCATGGCAACGACTTATTCAAATTATATAACAAAAATCCACTACCTTTATTATAGTTACGTAAACCTTCAAAATATCCCGCCACACTTACATTGTGCTTCTCATTAAATGTTTTACTGTAAGATAGGCTAGTTGTATTAATAATTTGTGCATTGATCAGCGTAGCTTCACGAGCAAAACCACTTAAATGTGTTTGAACACTTCCGCGATAAGAATCTGGATTAATATAATACTCATATAAATTATTATCAGCATCAACTCCAAGTACATTTCGCAATATTAAATCATCAGTAATTTTAAAGGACAGATTTAACCCTGTATTTATTTTCCATTTATTTTCATTCCATCTCGAATTTTCTTGCGTTTCAATTAAGTTAGCTAAAGTTTTTAAGTTCAAGTTTGTACCACCAGCACCAAAATTTAAACTACCATAGGATAAATAAGGATTATCATACGGTTTCGAACGGTAAATCATTTGAAATGGATTCAGAGGACTGTTTCCCCATAAATCTCCAATTGCTTTCCGGGTTGTAGAATACGTCATATTAGAATTCCACTGCGCATTGAAACGTCCCTTAGTATAATCCAAATTAAAACGGCCAGAATAACGTTTAAAATCAGAAGTTTTATCAATACCATCTTGATTGTAATAACCTACAGAACTATAATATTTTACATTATCGGCACCACCTCTTAAATTTAGTTCATAATTCTGACTTAAACCATTTCTAAAAAGTAAGTCTCTAAGGTCAGTATTAATATTTTTTGTACTATCCAATTTACGAGCAAACTCTCCTTTTTGAAGAGACGTTAAATTTGCATTTGCCGGATTTAAGGGACTGTAATACCAACCCGGAACATTTGAAAATGCTGCATTAGAGGATTGCGTAAGTGCTCCGGTCCGCTCTTCATAAGCCAGCAATTCAGCTGTATTCATCAAATTTAAGCGATCAAAGTTAGGGGGTGTGGTAATTCCGTATTGCGAACGTAATGTAATTTCAGAAGTGCCCTTCTTACCTTGTTTTGTTGTGATTACAATTACCCCAGTTCCCCCTCTAGCACCATAAAGAGCTGCTGCACTTGCATCCTTCAATACCGTTACGCTTTCAAAATCATTTGAGTTGAGATTAGCAATACTATTATCTGATACTGGAATCCCATCAACCACATAAAGCGGTTGTGTACCTGCCCCTTGAATGGATTTAATGCCACGAATAATCACATTTGCGCGTGCCCCTGGCTGTCCAGATCCTGAATTTGCTAGTAATCCTGGTACACGTCCTTGTAAATTTTGCGTTATGTTAGCAACCGGTCTATTTTCAACTTCTTTATTAGAAATAACAGCAACAGATCCTGCAAATTCGGATTTTTTAACACTTCCATAACCTGTAACAATAACTTCTTCTAAAGAAGATACATCATTAGTCAGTGTTATATTATGTAAATTGGAGTTGCTCCCTACTGTTAAAGATCTATCAGAAAAACCTATTGAACGAAAGATTAAAATTTTCCCAACCGGCACACTAAGCGTGTAGTTACCATTAGCGTCCGTTTTTGTAGCTTGGTTTGTACCTTGAATAATTACAGTTACACCCTGTAAGCCTCCTCCGTCAACACCTGTTACACGACCACTAATTTTCTTCTCTTGAGCAAATGCTACTGAAGTCAGTATAGCACCCCCAAGTAAAAAACTGAGTAAAGTTTGTTTCATATATTTGTGTTTATATAAGTCCTTTTAAAGACTTTAGTTAAATTATTTACTTTTGCTTAGGTAGAGCGACCTAGATTTTGTCCGGCTACTATAGTCTGGATCTACGCATAGATTTTAGCCCTTTTCTGGTCTATTTTGTTGCGATCAAACGTACCATATCTATTCGTACTCATACGATCGGCCCGATAGCGCTTTATTTTGCTCTTTAATTGCGTTTGCTACAATTAGTAAAGAAGTAGACTGCATGATTAATATATCTTCACAATTGAATTAAAATAGTATTTAGGATTTTCAATGTTTATACTTCTTCCGAATCTAAAACTAAAGAGTTATACAGAATCAAAAAAATAACGTATGATAGATATTCCGAATTTATACCATAAATAAAATCATAAATTTACTTCTTGATATGGATATCGTGGTTAATTATAATATGCTTATTGTTAGGTTATTGTGTGGTTTAGGAGCTTTTTAAATTTATCAACTTCTTTAGTGTAAAAGCAGCTAATCAGATGTTATAGATCGATAATAAATAAGAAAGGAATTTTAAATTTACAGCAGGTCTTTTAACAGTTATTTTTGAATTAGGTATAACTGGTGATTGTATATAAAATGCAGTACGGTTTCTGTTCTATGTCTACGGATGGCAGAGAACCTTTAGTTGAGATTATTTTTTTAGAATATCCTGTAGCTGATTTAGTTATGTTGAAATTTAGGGTCATTATTTTCTGCCTTACATAGGAATAAATTCAGAATATCTATCATATATCTCTTTATTGTAATTCAGTTTAATCATTATATTGTATTATCAGATTTATTCTGCTGCAATATTTAAGTTGACCTATGAAATTAATTTGTCTCATCTTGCTTAACTTTTGCCTGATGAAAATGTTCGTTCAAGTTGCTTTTATGACATTTTATTAAAAAAATGGTGAATTGCCTCAATTGAAAGATTCAGCTTATTTTTCACGAAGCGTCCATGTTATTGGAGATAAATATTATGAAAATCGGGGCTTAGAAGTTTAGAAAATTACAGCAATGATAGTCAACTTATAGATTCGGCATTCTATTTCTATCCCAATAGTCACCTTGATATGATTGTTTTCTTTCCTTTTTTCGTTGACGTAAAACGGGAAATGGAAGTTGAAAAGCCTGTGTATGTAGATTATTCAGACTCGCTAAAAAATAGAACACTTGAAAATGAAGATGTCATTTGTGATTCAAACTTCACGGGAACGGGTGAAAAAGGGAATTTGTGTGTTAAGGTTTGCAGGTAAGTGGAAGCTCAGAATTCGACCTTACGAACCTGTCAATGTAAGATATACGATACCTATCCTTTAGAAATACAGGTCCGCTGATAGGATTAAGATCATATTGATAGCTTTCGTTAGAGTGAGTATTGAATACAATGATGAAATAATTCTATTAAATAAAACATAATCATTGTTTCATACCAGTTTTCACCAGACATCACCTTCGAATTATCCAAGTATCAAAAATCAGTTATGATAACACTATTACCAGAACAATCATTAAAAAACAGAAAATTTGCTCCATCTAAGAGATATTTTCCCAATATGCCTAAGGCAGTTGTGAAGAAAAGACCAAAGGAACGCTATTATTCCTTATTGTTTGTATCGACAGAGCAAGGAAATCCTTATAGCGTCGTCGTACGAGATGGGATCAACGATGTATTGCGGATATCACTATGCAATATGGCGATCTATGAGTGTTATCTTTTTGCCTTAGGACTGCCCCACAATTACCCTAAAGAACAGATCATTATCTATGGTGACAATCGGGCTAAGTACAGACGTTGTAAAGTTTGTCCGGATCACCTGCTGGGCTACAGCACCCTGTACAATTATGAATTAACTGTGCCAGCTGATACCACAGAGGAAGAATATCGCCAGCAGATCTTGAACGAATTGAACAGGCACTTTCATTTGGAGGCCAAAATTGAAAAGCTTGTCATAGTGAAGGATAGCCATAAGATCATCACGGCTAACGGGTATTCGGTAGAACTGATCTGGGAAGATCAGCTCGTGATGGTAATGGAAACCAAAGGTAGATTACTGTCGCGGAAATTTCCTTAGACAGGACAACAGCGATTATTTAAAATATAAATTATTCAAGTCTTCTATGAATAGATATGTTGTAGTAGTTTGTGAGATTAGTGTTAAGATAGTAGTGTTTATTTTCTTGCGTAGATGATGCTACTACGTATAACATTATGACAGAGCGGTTTTTGTTCTTTAACCAAAGGAATACAATAATAATGACCGTTAGCAATGCTGTGTGCAGCTGGAGCCCAGCCGTTAATATAATAAGTTTCACCTTTCTTGTTGAAATGTTTAATGTACCTGTCGAATAAGACTTTATCGGTATAAGTAATGGGTATTTAGAAATGAAAATATACCGATGTCATCTTAGTAGCAGGCTTTAGTCCCATTATTTTCACTGTAGGTGTAGTTTTAAGTTACTGCATAATTTTA
>RCUL01000238.1_pt1 | contig 39204 bp, 36 predicted proteins | sample 2167521 | NCBI WGS metagenome assembly RCUL01 (sample SAMN09932745, study PRJNA488358) | compost metagenome | feature: garden; material: soil; isolation source: compost soil in acetic acid-enriched culture | place: Germany: Experimental Botanical Garden Goettingen | collected 2016-01-27
CTGATACCGAGATAATCGGTCACTTCGGTATGTGTCCAGAGTTTACGCTCGCGTAAAGGAACTTCTATTATCTGCTTTGTCTTGATAGGACGTATCAAATTGACAAGGACCCTCGTCGATTTACTCAATTGTCTTTGGGTATATTTGGGTATATTTACAGGTATTTAGTAATATAAGTTAAATTATTTAGGTACATTTGGGTATATTTATGGGTAATGAAAACAGAATCACTATTAATAAGCCAAGATATTCTTAAGCTCATCGCTTCGATCGACGAATTTAAAGGGGCTTGGAAAGCACTGGGAAATATTGCTCCCGAGCAATTAACTTCATTAAGACGAGTAGCCACAATAGAAAGCATCGGTTCTTCTACAAGAATAGAAGGAAGTAAACTTTCGGATCGAGAAATTGAAAAGTTACTATCAAATGTGGCTATACAAAAGCTAGAGAATAAAGATGAGCAAGAGGTTGCGGGATATGCTGCAGCAATGGATATTATTTTCCAACATTATAAAGAAATACCGCTTTCTGAGAATTATATATGCCAACTTCACAAAGAGCTTCTAAAATTCAGCGAAAAGGATGAACGACATCGCGGTATCTATAAATCCCAAAGCAATCAAATAGAAGCTTTTGATCAGTCTGGTAACAGTTTAGGTGTTATATTTGTTACTGCGAGTGCATTTGAAACCCCTTTCAGAATGAAAAATCTCGTTGAATGGACGAATGCCTCAATCGCAGAAGAAAAATTTCACCCGCTCTTAATATGCGCAATATTTGTTGTTGAATTTTTGGCTATTCACCCATTTCAAGACGGGAACGGCCGCTTATCGCGCATATTAACTACATACCTATTAATGAATGCAGGTTATGTCTATGTGCCTTATTCTTCATTGGAGGCTGTCATAGAAAACAGTAAAGATGCGTATTACTTAGCTTTACGGAATACACAAATTACACTGCAAGAGGAAAAACCTGATTGGCAACCTTGGCTTTTATTCTTTTTACAGGCACTAGATCAACAAATGAAAAAACTAGAGCTGAAAATTTCGCAGGAAAAGCTATTAATGGCCAAACTACCTCAGTTATCGTTATCTATCCTATCGATTATAAAATCGCGCGGCCACTCCTCAATAGCCGAACTAGTTACCTTAACAGAAGCCAATAGAAACACATTAAAAAAGCATCTAGAGCATTTGGTAAAATCCAATCATATAAGCAAAGTCGGACAAGGGAAGAACACTACTTATATTTTAAGTTAACACATTCCATCCGACAAAAAGGTGCAGGCTTGCCCTGAGGTACTAAGCCTGCAAAACAACTCGTGTTAATTTCATTAATTTAGACGGATTTCTACCTCAAACAGTCCGGAACTTATATTTTTCCCTTGAGCCTGCTCCGTTCGAGTGCCTCGATCAGATCTTCTTCAAAATAGCGGTCATCGCCGGTGAGTGTCATCGGATTGAGCAGTCCCTCCCGCACCCGACGCTTGTAGGTCGAAACGCTGATACCGAGATAATCGGTCACTTCGGTATGTGTCCAGAGTTTACGCTCGCGTAGTGGCTTTTTTTCCACTTTCTTTACTTTAAGGATGAGGATCAACGTGATCAGCAGGCGGTATATCGCCACTAAAATTTCGGTCAATTTTTCAATACGATCTATTAATGTATGTAAGAATACACTTAGGTTCATGGTCTATGGGTTTAAGACCATCGACGCACAGGTAGGGTTATTTCTAGGGATAAAGAAATATCAGCTCTATTTCAAGGTCTGCCAAGCCCTGCGAAATAAAAGAAATACCCACGGATGGTAAAGGTTTATAATTGCTTTAAATTACGCATTTTTCTGCTCTATTTCAGCATTGGCTATGCTATGCTGATAAAAAGAGACCGACACCATAAATACAGATTCATTATTAGACACCGTCAGAACGCCATGCTGCGGATCCAGTAACCGCAGCTGGCGCTCAATTCTTTGTAGCGTTGTATTGTGACTTACCTTACCTGTCACCGCTTTGGCGGCGATCCGGTTGGATACCTGCAGCTGCATCCTATTATCCTCTGCAAGGGCGATCAATATCTGTATGGGATAATTCTTTGATGATGTCTCGCCATATTGCAATGCATTTTCGACCAGGTTGAACAGGAGCATTTTGGGTACTAAGAAGTCTTCGTCTACACAATTTTCATACGTTATATAAATTTTTTGATGCTTTATAAATTCATATAGATTCACCAATTTATCGATCATCAGCATTTCAAGCTGCAGTGATAGCCAGGGCCCGTTATCTATTTTTAAATAAAAGGTAGTGATCTTACCCAGTATCCCCACCGCATGCAGTGCCTGATCCGAAGACTGCCTAATCAGGGTACGAATAGTGGCCATGCTATTGCCGATAAAGTGCGGGTCAAGGTGTTTGGCGATCGCCTCCAGCTCCCACTTTTGCGCATCTAAAGACATCTCATCAAGCTTGATTTGCACAGACCGGTACGCCAGCCACTTATCGACCCCAAACTGCCAGCTATACATAAAGAAAGCGACCAACATGGGTGGCAGAATCAAGAATATAACCGGCCAAAAGTTGGAGATCTCCCATTTCCCCGGAGTAAAGACCAGCGCTCCGGTAAACAGACTGAAAATAATCGGAATCGCCACAAAAAAGGCCATGACCAAAGTCATCCAGACACCTAGCAGATACGCGTTGCATCGAGACCATTTGAATATATTGGGCAGCAGGACATAGCGGGACAGGCCATAAACCATTGTACTCAGCAGCAAAGCGACCAGCTGATCACGCCAGTCCTGAAATGCTGTGGGCACGATCAGAAAGACATAAGCCAGCGCAAAGACAATCGCGGCGCTCAGTACGATATTTTTGAGCCAGGTAAGCATAAATTGTTTTCTCGCGGGCATGACCTTACAATTTGTGGCTAATATCCATCATTTTCAATCTTCTATTGAGTTCATCAGCACGCGATCTTGAAACAGATAGAAATTTTGGACCGACATTGACTCCTTCCAGACTCACTTTTTTAACATAGTTTAAATTAATGAATACAGACTGATCGACTCGGACAAATCTCGGATCATGCTGGAGTAGATCTTCCATGTCTATCATCCTTTTATTGAGCACCCCCAGCAAGACAAACTCATCATTTGACCTAAGCGCGTAAAAATGAATGTAATTTCCTTTTTTTTCCAAATAAGCAATTTCCGCAAGTGCGACCGGGACTTTTGCATATACCCTTTTATTTTCTGGATGCTTTCGCATTGGAGGACCATTCTTTCGTGCAAGATGGAGTTCGCTATTGGGATCAACGAAATCCAGAAAAATGGTCGGTTCGGTCTTGGGGGACTGATCAGCACTATTGGCGGAGGCTTTACTTTGTAAATGCTTTAACAAGTCCAGCAGTTCATCCACCTCTACGGGCTTGGACAGGAGGCCATCAACATGCACTTTATGCCCCTTTAAAGCATATTCATTAGCAAAACCTGTAACAAACACAAAGTGAGAACAATAATCACGGAGCCTTTTAATAGCGTCCAAACCTGAATGTTCGGGCATCTCAATATCGCAGAAAATAATATAAGCCTTCTCGTCCGCCTTTAAAAAATACAGTTCAGCATCTCTTACTGACATAAATTTACCTTCTATCTGAAATAAGCCAAGCTCTTCCAATACGGCGGCTGTATCCTCCAGTGCACCATACAGATCATCGATTATAACCACAGGAAATTTGCGCATAATAGGTTTATGTTGATTGGTTACAAAAATAGTTATAGCCGTAAAGTAAATAATTACAGCCGACATAAACAAATAGTTAACCCAAAGTTATCCCTTGATTTTAACAATTTAAAGAAATAAACAAAAAAATACTTATATCATGAAACAATCCAAGTTATTCAACTATCTCATTTGCGCAGGCCTCTTTTTTGCGCTAAACGTCGATCCTACTCCCGTCGTGCCCGGGCAGAACATAAACAACAAAAATTACATACATCTGCAGGCGGTGGACAATCCCATTCAAGATGGACTATCCACCCGTTTATTCTTTCCTTCTTCGCCCAAAGAACAGTTTACAAAACAATTAAAATAGCAGTTACACTCCACTTAAACCTATGTTAAGACTGATTTTTACGCTGGGCTGTGCCATACATTTCTGTATGGCATCAGCCTACAACCTACGGATCATTTTTAAACTTCCGGATCATTTGCCAGATATATTCGAGTATGCTTACCTCTATCAGGACCTCGCAGGACTGAGTGGAGGCTATACTTTCTATGGCCCCAGCGTAGGCATGCAGATACAGCTTGAATATATCCAATATCAAGAGGGTAACGAAACTCTGCTGAGCGAACCACGCATACAAAGTACCACCGGGATGCTTCGGCTCAACAGCTACCTGCAATTGGGTTCATCATTCGTTGACAGCAGTCAGTCCTACCTACAGGATCAGGTGCGTGCATCAATCAGCAACCTAACAGGGAGTCTGCCTGATATTGAGGCCGCCGACAGCATTTCATGTCGTTTAATAACGAAATATATACCAGCATTAGGCCAAAAAAGTGAGCAGCTCCTTTCATCCAAATACATTATTCTTTTTGAGCATATCAAAAATTAAGGTTATGAACAAGGAAATACAGTTAAGCGCCAATACGATCCTGCCCCTTATGCTGAGGGGGCTAGGCCTGCTATTAACCTTAGAAATGTGGCGACTATGGCCAGACCTCAGTATGCTGTATGGACATGGTATTTTCCTCGACCAGCACAGCCTTTCTTTGCAGCAAAGACCAGATACACTATCTATCCATACCCTGATTGCCAATTTACCGGAGTACACGCTAGCCAGCCTAGAATGGATCCATTTCTTTGGCTTGCTGTACATCATCTGCGGGTTAGCCTTGTTTTTTGACCACTATTGCAGAGCCGCAATGCTGGGGCTCATTATATTGCATTATCTTTTTTTTATCGCCAACTATACCTGGAGCTACGGAGCAGATTATCTCGCACAGACAGGTTTGTTTACCGGCTTCATATGCTGTTGTTTAGAAAGTCGTGGCCTACCTCACCAAAGATGGGCCAGACTTGGGTCCACAGTTTTTAGGTTACAGCTTACTGTCGTGTATTTTTTTGCAGGCTTGGGTAAAGCCATGGGCCCCACCTGGTGGAATGGCGAAGCCGTCTGGAAAGCGGTACAGCAACCTCTGAGCCCAGCATTGTTTACTATTCCCCAATCTGCCCAGCAGTTCACGGCTATCTGGGCAGGACTAGGAATCGCCACTCTGCTTTTAGAATTGGGATACCCATTGCTCTGGATCAATCGCAGGAGCCGCATCTACATCAGTACCGGCATTATCCTGATGCACCTTTGCATAGCCCTGACGATGGGCTTGATCCATTTTTCCTGTGTGATGATCTGGTACAACCTCTGTGCCTGGAATCATCCACTCTTACACCGCATTGCCAAGCCAATTATAAAACCTCTTGAGACCACCGAGCCAACGTTACAGGTGCGAACAGCGACAGCGGATCTCGATACAAGGGAAGGAGGTAATAACAAACACATTAAATAACCAAAATTCATGAAAAAAACATTCCATTTTAAGCTGCCGGAGGTCGGCACATTTTCTGATCAGGTAAAAGCCTTTTTGCCCAAGCTTGCCGATTCAGCGCTACAGCGGTATGAGGATTCAGGCATTCAGCTTGTCGAAGAATACATCGACTATCATAGCGTCATTTTTTACCGGTTGCAGGCCCATGTGCAAGTACCCAACAGGCTATCCATCGAAACGTGTAAAGCAGATTACCACCTGCTGTACAATCTCCATTCACCTACCGAAATCATACTTGAGCAAGCATCAGGTAACAGCCGGGCAGCGCTTCCCTCCGCATGCGCCAGCTATATCTATATTCCCAATGGGACGCTCCATACCGACCTAGCCCCCGGCGAATATCGGGTATATGGCGTTTTGGTTGACATAGGCTATATACGGCCCGCCATATACCAAGAGCGCCATTTTCTATCAGAATTCAGATCCGCCAATCTACGGGATAAAGATCGGTTTTATCAGAGTGCCATCTGGCCTATCAAAGAGCGAACCCGCTATCAGCTTTCCCAGATTGAAACGCGTTTTTTCAAGTATCATAAGGATAACGAGGCACTGGCTGTCAAGCTCGTCTATGACCTGTACGATATTGCCATTTACAAAAATTTTGAAGGGCATGAAAAGATCAATCCGGATGAGCTGCTGGCCGAACGCGCCCTACAGATGATCAGCGATCAGGTACTGCAGACCTTTAGCTGCTGTTCGATCCAGGGCATTGCCGATGCGCTGGAGACGGACAGCAGTAAACTGGGCAAAGTCTACAAGTCGACGTACGGTGAAACGCCAAAGCATACCTGGAATAAGCTCTTAATCCAAAAGGCCAAAGATTTGTTGCTCATAGGGTATTCTGTCAAAGAGGTTTCCAATTATTGTGGCTATGGACATCAGCAAAATTTCTCGACTTTTTTCCAGAAGCAGACAGGAGTCGCTCCGGGGGACTACGGTACCGATAAAAATGAGGGTGATCGATAGCTATTGATCGAAAAATCATACAATGGCCTACCGAAAAGTCATACATCCATGGAAGATTGCTACGGTAACTTTGGTATGAGATAACAGATCGGTTGGGCTCGGGCAGTACCGGCCGGTCGATAGGGAACAACTCCACGGCCGATTCAGGAGAATAATAAGGATAGGTAACTTTTTTAAAATTATAAACATAGAAACATGAACAAAGTAGTAAAAAAAGTGATTGGCACACTGGGAACAGGAGCCTTGATCGCAGGTATTATTATCGGTGCGAATGCGAACGATAAAAAGGAAGAAGTGAAAGTAAATAAAGTGGATCCTGAACTTAAGGAATGGCATTTTGACGGAGCGACGAATCCTTCAAACAATGATCCTACAAATGCTGAACAATATTCGGAAGGTAAAAGTTCAACATGTCCCGGTTTGGCCCAAACGGCCTGTAATTTAAACGCGCCCGAAACAAGTCCCAACTCGGGTGTTATAGATCTGAATTACATGGTACCAGGAACGGGTCAAAGCGTACAACAACGCATTCAATCAGCTATTGCATCAAGTACTCCAAACGAAACAGTCGAGTCCTTTCGTGCAAACTAAGTGAAACACTTAGACGAGAGGTAGTTAAACAGGTGCTATCCAAATAAGTAGGATAGCACCTGTTTTTGTTAAAGTGGATTCTGCTGTATACCCGACAGCTGGATCACATCATCAGGAATCTGAAAAGCATACCTCTTATCATTGGCGGGTAACTCATAAGCCTTCCACTCCCCATCCAACAAAAGATTTCGTCTCAAATCTTTTTTAAACCGCTTATCATAATTCAACCTCCTGATATCCGTCCATCTCAACCCTCTAAATAAAAGTTCCTTGCGTCGCTCGTTGAGAATATAGCGCAAGACTTCATCCTGTAGCTGTATCGCCCCAGGAAAGATAAATCCATTTCGATACCGCTTATCCAGCAAGGATTTTAAGGCAGTTTTAGCCATGTCAAGCTGACCTTGTCGTGCTAGGCATTCAGCCTTGATGAGATAAAGCTCATCCGTTGCAATACCATTAAAAAATACAGAATTATAAAATCCGACATAGCTACCTTTAAAAGCCACCGTCCCGTCTGACTTTACGTTAAAAAACAATGCTTTTCTGAGGTCGTCATCCGTGTAACTGCGGTATAATATTGTATCGACATTAGCTATGCTAGGGTCTATTGCAAACACCGTTGCATTATAACTTAAAAATATCGTCTCCGGATTTAAGATCTCAAATGGTGTCGCGCTTTGAAAATTTCTATCTTTATAATCCATGAGAATAGCATTTATATTCAATGCACGATCAGTATATAGAAGAGCTTTATCATAAGCGCCCATTGTAAGACAAAGGCGGGCTAACATAGCCAAGCTAGCCAATTTTGAAGGACGCATTGCAGTTTCCGATCTGTCCGGCAGTAGTTGGACAGCTTCCATTAAATCTTTCTCTATCTGGACATAGGTATCTTCTAGAGAAGACCTAACCGATCTTTCCTCAAAGTCTGGCGTTAACCTTATTGGCACTCCGAGATTCAACTTGTTATATTCAGCATCGCCATTTTTATAAGCTTCACAATATACTTGAGCCAATTGATAAAATGCATATGCCCGGAAAAAAAGTGCCGACCCTTTAATGGAATTATAAATCTCACTACTGCCACCATCTATTTTCTTTAATTGCTCCAGTACCGTATTTGCATTAAAGACTACACGGTATATATTTGAGTAATTCATATTTCTTTCCGCAACTGTGAGGTATGCATATGGCTTCCAAGTATAGGCTTGCTTTTCTAGTTCGGAGAGCGCATTATACGAAGCCCCAGATATATAAAAATCATCTGCTCCAACCTCTACCAGCCCAGATCCCATATAGATATTCATTATATTATTGTTATCCAGCAAAGCCTGTAGCGCTGGCAATGAATTAGGGATCACCAGCGCGCTCTCTGCCTTTTTATCCAAAAATTTATTGCAGGAATGCAGAAAAAACAGTGTTGCACAGCAGCATACAGTGCATGCAATTCTTGACCAATAAGATATCATTTTCATTTTTGTAAGTTTAAATTAACACCTATTGCATAAATACGACTGGGTGGAGTAGCAAAATAATCCGGATCTAATCCATTTTTATTGGCCCGCCATAATATCCCCACATTATTGACCGACGCCGTAAACCGCAGCGGTACCTTGGTAAGGCCGTAGCTCAACTGGATATCCTGTAGCCTGATTACATCTCCCTTTAAGACATTAGCTTCGGAATATCGATAAAATCTGTCCCTATTCGCATCTCCGGGATAGATCATGGAGGGCACGGTCGTCCTCTTTTCGTCACCAGGCTGCTGCCATCGGTCGTAATAATCACTATGTCCGCCCATCACGATAGACGTACCGGTATAGCTCACTGTGTTTTTCTTAAAGTAGTGTCCAAATTTGTAATTGACAGAGAATGTAACCACCAATGATTTCCAAGCAATCATGCCCCTAAAAAAGCCATAATATTTGGGCAGTCCGTTACCATAATATCGCATATACTGCAATGAATCGTTCATCATTTTGGTGTAGGATTTAGATAAGTCATCCTTTAGATAACCCTGCGGGTCGCCGTTTTCGGGGTCTAACCCTGCAAATCGGTAAGCGAAAATCGGATACATCTCTTTTCCAATAATCGGATTGATGATTCCACCGTTATTTTCAACATACACAGAAGAAGAATATAGTGCGCCTTTATATTCTTTGACCACAGTACTCGACTTAGAAAGCCCTATTGTAGTACGCCACTGCAGGCGACTTGTTATAGGAGACGAAATTTCAATTTTGGCATCAAAACCTTTACCCCGGATTTCACCAATATTACGCTGTACCTCTGCAAATCCTGTCGTCGGATCGATCTGATCCGGTGCGATCAGATCGATAGACCATTTGTCATACCATTCAAACGAACCTGAAATTCTATTCTTAAGAATTGCGAAATCCAGTCCATTATTCCACGTCCGTACCTCTTCCCACTTTAAATAAGGGTTTGGGGGAGTAGAGATGATACCAAATGGATAGTTTGTATAATTAGCGGCACTGGAATAGGTCATAATCGGATCACGAGTCGCTCCAACGCTGATATTACCACTAGTACCGTAGGTACTCCGAATACGCAGATTATTTAACCAGGTGTAGTTTTTCAGGAATGTTTCCTTTGACAAGTTCCAGGCTGCTCCCGCTGACCACAGCGGATTCCAGCGCTCGTTGGTCACTACCCCGAACTTATTGCTTCCGTCCTTGCGCATAGATCCGGTCAATATATATTTCCCCTTATAGGCGTATGCTCCATTTGCATAGAGCGATATAAATCGTTGGACGCTTGCACTGTTGGAGCCACTATACGGGATGTAAGCATTATTATACAAATTATCATAAGTTGGATAAGCATTGACATAATCCACTTTCTTTACGGTCAATACATCCGTATCCAGTCCATAATTACGGTACGAATTGCCCTGCGACTGGCGATCGCTCCATTCGGATCCTATGAGCAGGTTGAGCTTGTGCGTATCGTTCCAATTTTTATCGTAATCTAGCTGCGCTCTTACACGATGTCCGACCATCTCGTTGTACGATCGGTCTTCGATAGCACCTTTTGGCACAATATATTTTACATTTCCGTCTTTATCAACCTGTGTGAATCTATTGATAAGGTCCCTGGAAAAGAAGCTATTCTCTTCGTACAGCGCCCTTCCTTTAGACTTTTGGGTTTCCAATCCATACAATAGTTTCATATTTAACCCTTCCATCAGTTTATAAGTTGTGGTCAGAATTGCAGCCATATGATCAATATTACCCCGGGATTGACTCTGTCCCAAATCATCAAAAGGATTTAGTGTCCAATCCATCAGTTTACTTTTGGTCAGGCTCTTTACGTAATCCGGGTTTAATGAATAAGGCACCATGATACCATTGCTATTATCGTCAAAAAGCCTCGTATACGGATACGTAACATAGTTACTTATCCCGAGCGAAGATCTCAACATCTTGGTGGCATAGGAAAGATCCGCCTGGATCTGCAGTCGACTACCAATCCGAAATAGATTGTTCTGCCTTAGACTTATGCGGTCATCGCTTTTCATCAATTCATTTGCCAGAGATCTATCCCAACCAACTGACAGACTATGATCAGACCTAGGTGAGCCATTATTTATACGCAGATAATGCTGTTGCAGGCCACCCCAACGATAAAATCTTTCTTTATCTTTGCGCACATCATTACCCCTCAACCCATCGATATACAGCATCGCTGCCTCATGGGATATCTCGCTGGTTTTGGCTTTCTGCAGCATACTGACCACTGGCGATGGAACGATCTTTCTTAGCGAAAGTGGATTAGTAAAGAGATTGTTATAATGCCCCTTATCAAACAGCATCATTTCGACATCGATGGCATCAGCGGCTTTTACAATTGGCGTATAATAAAGATCTTCAGGAGCCTGAAGAGTCCAACTGGAAGAAAAAGTGGCCTGAAATCTACTATTTGCTTTTTTCGTGGTAATAACGATTACACCGTTTCCAGCCCTCGCTCCCCAGATTGAGGTGGCGGCTGCATCCTTGAGCAAAGTAACGGATTCGACATCATTAGGGTTAATCTGATCCAGCGAGCCTTCAAAAGGAAAATTGTCAACGACAATCAACGGTGCTATGTTGGCCCCTGAGAACGAGTTTAAACCGCGAATATTTAGCTGCGCGCTTTTATTTCGATTATCAAACTGCAATCCAGTCGCCACCCCATCCAATTGTCCTAATATAGAAGTTGACACCCTTCTTTTCAGCAATTCAGCACTCAGCTGTTCGAAAGAACCAGTAGCTCTTTCTTTTGGCAATTTTTGAAACCCATCACTATACACCACTGCTTCGTTCAGCTGTATATGATTTCGTTCGAGCACAATACTATGGGGTGCGACGTTTGTCACCAGCAACGTATCGGAAATGTATCCAAACTTATTGCTATTGATCAGGACTGGCAGTTTTAATACATTGAATGAAAAAAAACCAGCATTGTCCGTGGTCGCCAATAATTCATTTGCGCTATTACGGAGCATAGCCTGTGGTATGGGGTCTCCCGCCTCATTCCGCACCTTACCCGATAGCGATACCTGACCGAATACATCCCTTATAAACAGCAGGATCAATAGTACAAGGATCGGTCTCATTTCTTCCTACCTTTCCTTTTATTGGTCAACACTTCGATTTGGTTCTCATTGAGAAAGTCCGAGATCGATGTTGCGCCTAAGCGCCCAAAGTCATCCAACCAAATAAATATCGGTACAGACTGATGTGGGAATAGTTGCTTTAAGTAGCTATCAAATAGTATGGAAGGTGTTTTTGTACGGTATTTGGCATATTTTTCACCTACAAAGATATCAACTACTTTTGCCGTATCACGGTCATAACTATTGACGAGCAGAAAATTAATATCATCTCCATAGTGCTCTTTAAAGCGATCTAGTTTAGGAAAATTAGGCATGCAGGAAGTGCACCAAGTGGCCCAAAAATCTAAGATTAATGGTTTACCGCGATATCTCTCCAGCGTCTGCTTTTTATAAGTACCATTCTCAAAAACTGTAAATTGGGTGGACCAAAACTCCTCGGGCACTCTAAACCCGAGCTTGACCGGATCTGTATGACTAGGCCCATCGGCCCCGCTGTCCTTGCGGGGCGTCTGAGCCGATAAACTAAACATAGAAACTAAGCATAGGATAGATAGTAGGGCACTATACATTTTCATGGTCTTCAGATTGGGCAAGAGTTCTCCTGCCCTAAAAAAATGTCTCATTTTTTTAAGTTTTAATGGAGTGGTCTAAGGCAAGGATTATCCTGTCCGATCGGAATCAGCAATATCATCCCAGGGTCTGGCCTGAGCCACTCCGGTAAATAAATAGAACTATTAATTAGGTTCTCAGATGCGGTGCAAGACAGTTACATGTGAATAGATATAGACGATACCGCATCCGTTGGAAAAATGAAAAACCGACCCTTTTTATAGAAATTCTATATTTATTTTTTTAAACCTTTGCTTGTGAATTGCGAATTTCGTACTTTTAAGGTGCGAGAATAAAAGAAACGAGGATCGTGCAATTGTCGGGCATTAATCTTGAAAAAACGGGTCAGCAAAACCAACAATGTTAATGCTATAAGCAAGCCTTATAGGCTTTTTTATAGCATTCCGGCACCATATGGTATCGGTCGTTGTTGATTTTAATCTTGTTTGATACTACTCAGGCGCACAGTATTTGTTTTTAATGAGCAGGATGACTGCAAGACGGCTAAGCTGATCCTTGATCTGCCGTCGTTTTGGTGTGGTTAATGACTCTTTTTGTCTCATAATTTAATAGTTGGGTTATTACTAAGAGTCTCGTGGGAAGAAGAGAAAGGAAAATCTCTAAAATATAAAGAGGCAAGCCCCACTATCTTCCACCAAATATCAAGCACGGCAAAGAGCTCAGACGCAGTTTCCAATAGGGGAGCTTGCCCCTCCTTGTTGTAAAGATACAAAAAGCACGGGGGTTCGCAAACCCTACGTCTCGCATCATTTGAAATTTGCCGTTTCGATATTTGAGACTAAATCAGATAAACCGATTATGAATCAAATATACGAAAAGAAAATTTGTCAACAAAATATTTTGTCAAAACAACAAATAATTAAGTATGAATATTGGAGAGAAAATAAAAGAGATTGCCGATAAAAAAAATTTTTCACAAAAAATGATCGGAGACTTAATCAATGAAAGCCAGCAAAGTGTTGGCAACGATTATAAAAAATCATCTCTTTCAATTGATAAGCTACTGGCCTATTCCAGTGTTTTAAATCATAATTTTATCCAATACTATTATAACGAAGAACCATTTAAAACATATCGAGAAGAAGAAAATAAAGATTACCAAAATGAGATTAACTTCTTAAAAGTGCAATTGAGTCAAACTAATCAAACCATAATTATTCAAGAGGAAACAATACAAACGCAAAAGGAACTTATTTCTACTCAGAGAGCACTAATTGAATCGCTATCAACCACAAAATAGCACTCATTTAAATTAAGCAGATTTGGTATGAGAAATAGCTTTAAATGGTAGAGAAATAGCTTCTGCGATTAGAGGGATTATTTTAGAACATCGTAGTTAAAAATACCTTCATGGAATTTTGGTTTATAGTTTCGGATCTCTTAGCGGCATCTACGTTATTTAGTATTTATTTTGAATTTTAGCTCAACAACTTTTGCATTTTTGAAGAGTTGGTAAATATAAAAGCAAGCTTCACCTTCCGTATCAAAATTCTTCTCATTAGCACGATTGCCTTTTTCATCCAGATAAAAAACCTCCCATACATTATAATGCTTATTCAAGATTATAGCATCAGCAATCAATTCGTTCGACAGAGAATATTGCCGTTTTGCCACTCCCAATTCGTTTAGATTATCTTTTAATTTTTCAGTCGTCATTTTCATCTTATTGGAACAATTATTCATCTTTGCCCCTAGTTTGATTACCTAGTCCATAGACTATAATTTGCATCAATCGCTAAAGTTTCTTCACCATCTGGCGAGACATTGTACATTTTTATCTGAAGGTTATGATCAGTGGGTAACGGAATATCAATTCGCCAACCCCAATTAGGACTATCGGGCACTTCATAAGAACCCATTATTGAAATATCTCCCTGCTCATTCATTTTACCATAACAATTCATTATCTTTCCACCCATACCCCAGGAATCAATCCACGAAGCTGTAACTTCCGCTGTGTTGTTATTGTTGCCTATCAACAAAATTCCCTCCTGCGCCATACCCTCATGATACCAAGTATAAGTCAACATCAGAAATTTTTTATTGGCGACAGCTTTGATAGCTAAATTTGAATTCGAATTAAAATCAGGATCTGGCAGCCAACTTAGAATCAACCGATGGTTGCCTTTCCAATCTCCAATGTATCTGTTATTTATATCTCTTAGTTTCATGACATATGTTATTTCTGCTGCCGCATCACATTCCAAAAATTATAGTCCAGCATAGGCGCTTTCAGAACACCTACATGATGCCCTATGGTAACTATCTGACCGCGGTGATAGGTCGTATGGATAATTAAATGCTGGAGGTATTCATACTTGGGAAAATTAGAAGAAAACCATTGTGATTCGATGAGATGGGGCTCATTCATAGCTTCACTATTTTCCTTTACGTAGGCAGCTAAAAGTTTCGCCTCATTAACGATGTTATTCATTTCTGTTTCAACATCCACCGATGTAGCGATATAGTCAAAGCTCGGTGTCGGCGTCTCGCGGATCATCGATGACCAATACAACTGTGTATCGCTAATGTGCTTGAGCGTTTTTGCAATACTACTGAAACTCGACGGACATTCTGTTTGTAGCAACTCCTCAGGATAGCTCCCCAGCCAAGCAACCAACTGTTCGCTGACCCAAATGTTGTAATCAACACTGTTTGTAATGGATGTTTTTAGACTCATGGTGTTCTTATTTTCTATTTAATAAAAATTAAAAATGCGAAATATTAAAAGACGCGCACCGCACAGCCGAACGTCACTAAACGCTGGCTATTAACCAATTAAATATAGTGAATTTTATGATTTGAAGCTATACCAATAAATTGATACATCAGAAAATTAATACTTTTCATGTAGACTGAACATATAACTGACCACTACTTCATAAATCCAATAAACCGTCAATTGGCTAGCCCTTTCTTTGAATATACTTCTTTTTTAAAAAGACGCAATACATCTTACGATACCTAGGGTTCAGATGTAAAAAGAAAAAATTAAACAATCGATTTAAATCAACTATAAAGCCAGAAAAACGATTTACAAACCCACTCGCTCTCAAGCATTTATTTAATTTTAAATGAAATTATCATAACTTAAACCTTATAAACTAAAAATTATGACTTCAATTAAATTAACCAAAAGGCTCTTTTATAGCCTCACCGTCTGTCTCCTTGCAGTCAGTGCCTGTAAGAAAGAAAATTTAGATTCTTTGGATTCAGCCATGTCAGCAAATAAGAAAGCTACCGTCGTTGACCTGAACAACGGTAGCGTGCCGACAAATGCATATTACCAAATCGATTCTCTTGGGCGGGGTACCCAAATCTTTTCGGAATATCCAGCAGCTGCAACAGCCAAAGATCGGTTAGCGCTTTCCTTCTTACCTTCTGATTATCTACCGACAGGTTTTTATGCCAAGCCAGGTGATACCTTGAAAATTAATGTTCAAAAAACAACAGGCGCCACTTTACCCAAATTACTTGTCGGCACCTACAAAAGGCTAGGAAAAGACTCCTCTCCACAAGAAGTACCGCTACAGGAGGGGAACAATACGATCATTGCGACTAAAAGAGGATCACTATGGATAAGATATGGAACCGCAAATACACCTTCAAGTACTTCAAAGCTTACCTTTTCGGCAAACATTAGAAAGACTCCGACGTATATAAAAAACCGTACGGTTCAATCTGCATTTTCCGCAACTATTGCAGCCGCTGATACTGCCGTACAAGATCTTCTTTTTGTCGGACAGAATGTCTTTTTAGTGATGCCCAGAAGCAATAATACCTTTAGTAATCAAAATAACAACAACATCATTCAAAAGATTGATCAGGCCTGGGATGCTGAAGAGCGTTTGAGTGGATTGGATGGTTCTTCAGCTATACATCAGCCTTATCCCATTCCCCATACCATGACCATTATGGAGCCTGCATTTGCGGGAGCGCTTGCCGGTAACTATTCAACTGGATATTCCTACGTTTCAAACTTTTTTGAGACAGATGGCTATGTCTATTGGTTTCAGAAACATGAGTCAGGACATATGCACCAGCAAAAATGGGACTGGCATGCCGAGATCATGGCTGATTTTTATGCTGTAGCAGCAAATATTAACTTGGGATTACCCGCAAATAAAATCGGTCGTGATGGCGCTTGGGCAACGATCTGGACACGCGTAGCTGCTTATTTCAATAAACCGGATGCCGAAAGGGATTATAGTACGATATGGGGAGATGGCGGGGTACAAGGAAGCCGATATCTAGGATCTGCAATGTTGATCCAATTGAAATATGCCTTTGGTGATACTTTTTATCACAACTTACATAAAATCGTAAGACAGGAAAAACCAACGCTGGCAAATGCAGCAGCTAAACATCAATATTTCATGCGTAAGGCTTGCGAAATATCGGGTTACGATCTAACTGTTTTCTTTAAAAAATGGGGTTTTAATTATCCAACAATATATACTGAAATAGCAAATCTCAACCTGCCTAAGCCCATTGTTGATCCCTCCCTATTCACAGATAGTGAAAGGCCGCTATTAGAAAATGGCGCTATTTATCAAATTGTAACAGCTCTAAACAATTCCAGTGTGATCGATGTGAACAGCAGTGTACCGTCAAATGGCACACTCGTATCGCTGTGGTCAAAGAATACGCCAGCTTCAAACAATCAAAAGTTTATCGCAAGGAAACAGTCAGACGGTACTTTTGTATTCAGATCTTCCGCAGATAGCACCAAAGTACTGGATGTACAAGGTGGAAGTGCGAGTAATGGCACACAGATTATTGTTTATACGTACCATGGCGGTTCATCCCAAAAATGGACACCGTTGAATAGCGGAAATGATTATATTTCTCTGAAATCTAGTGTCGGGACAAACTCTTATTTAGATATCTATAATTCAAATACTTCCAACGGAACAAAAGTCCAAATTTGGACTGCAGGAACTGGGAATAATCAGAAATTTAAATTCGTAAAGCTTTAAATTCGGCCTAACAATATGTATTTGTAATATTCCTTCTATCGGAGCAAGCCTTAAGAGATGTTGAAACTTTTTAATATACTCTTACAATGAGCAAGTACGCTATTTGGCGTCTCGGAGTTTCCCAAGGTAATGTTTATGCCCAAAAAGACCCTACCCTCAAAAGGGATAGGGTCTATATGTCTAAATCGAATATTTTAATACGTTATGGTAATTGGGATCGCCTTGAAGGTACTCATGTTAAACGTTGTGTTCTTATATAGAATGACGAGATTGTACTGACCAGATTGCCATTGTCGGTCGCCAGTGATTTGACTGCCCAAACCGTCTTTTTCCGCACCGATAATAATATCATCACCAGTTATGGCACCATTGGCCAGCTTATACGTGTTAACTTTAGATGCTGGCCCAAGATCTTTATGCTCCACTTTGGAAATAATTATGGCTTTCGTGAGATCCAGCTTATCAACGGTTTCAGGGAAATGATTCAATGTCCGTTTAATCAATGCTGTATATAAGATGCCGTCACCCTGTATTTGTTTAATCTGCGCTCGAGCTGTAAACTTATCCCCTTTTTTGAATACTATCGGGGTCTCAACATAGGTACCCATATAGTAAACCATATCATCATTTCGGGAAAAGATATCACGGTCCACGACGGGATCGACAGGCATATTAGCAGCATCGAAGATCCGAAAATCTTCTTTTAGCTCTAGCTTCGATCCATTTACATCGTTTACAACGAAGAAGAAATCATATCTTCCCTCGGGTGCTTCCTGTGGAATGGTAAAATGTTTATGTACATTGGCATTTTTTAATCCTTTAAACTCATCCCAGACGATTTCTATTTTCCATGGTAAGGTATAAGTCTGCCCAGCCTTTGGCATAATCTTGACCTGAACAGATTCTATTTTATCTCCGGCAAGGAGATCTGCATTAAAATGAAAATCGCGGCCTCTAATTGCCTGCTTATTATTTGCATAACCGATTTCGATATTTTCAGCCTTTGGCTGAGTAATCTCGGGCGTCTGCTCATCTTTTTTGCAGGATACAAACAGTTCCGATACGAGCATAAATGCCAGGATAATTTTTATTGGTTTGATCATATGTTGTGGTCTTATACGTTTTGCTGTTTTATTCATACTGCCAATGAGAAAGGATCAAAATCTTTTTGTTTGGCAAACACGAATGCAACACAGATGCAAATATAATAATCACACATGTAAAAGCAATACAGTTGCATTAATATTTATAGAATACTCCCCTTTTCACTTAAATTTTATGGCGAAAGCAGGCTGGTTTCCTTAAATTAGAAAGTAAAGAGACATTGTACAGGAACAGTTCGGCCTTTACAGCAAGTATATTGATGAAGCAGTTCAATTCCTCGGGGTACTCCTTCATTCCAGAAGGAAAAGGCAGTTTTGAGTTATTTTAGGAGGGAGTAGTTTGATATTTACATTGCAGATTTATTGGGCACAACGAAAGCTATCCCATAATCCATTTAGCTTTGTCCACACAGGAGCAGTTCGCTGCTGGGGTGAAAACTGGTGAAAAATAATTGTGTGGTCTGCGCCAGCACATTTTTTTAGATGAACAGTCGCATGGAGGATCATTGGCTTTTTACCCATGTAATCCACCATTTGTATGGTTCCAGTAAAGGTCGATTCGTCTTCGCTTTGGGGCTCGTCCAACTTCTTGAATTGTGCTTTGGTTTTCTTGATCAGCTCCTTTGGCAAGGCACGCTTTTCGATGTTACGATTTACAAGTCCATCGAAGTACATCGCCAGATTATTTTCAATTGTTTTTGCATCGGGTGCTTGCTGCCCCTCGACATACCATAAGAAAGCATAGGACCAGTATTCATCACTCTCAGGCTTACTCCATCCTGTTGTAAAACGAACGTCCTCCACTCCTTTATAAGGAATTTTAGGTGCAAAGTCAATGGGAATCGGAAACCGCTCTATACCCCAGCCATCAAGATCAAGACTATATGGAGCTTGCCAAGCTACAGGATCAAATTTTTCCTGTGCTTGTAGTCCTATATTTATGGCCAAAACACAAATTAATAAAAAGATACATCTTATCATAATCGACTCATTTATTGCGGTTAATCTAAGATAACAATAAATTATTGAGTACGGATAATTTTTATTCAGCCCATTATAAAGAATATATCCCTGTTATTTATCCAATGTTTCAAAAAGAGAGTTTTGAGATCTATATTCAGGAACTATTTCCTTAATCATCTGCACCAGACGCATTTTATCTTCATTTGGATCAGCCGTTTTCGCAAGAGCACATAATTGCTCTACACGTGCTTTCTGCAACTCCAAATCCGGCGTATTGACTTTAGCAATCATTATCTTATCATGATAGGTCTTTTCGGTATTCTCCCCATTAGCCAAAAGCTCTTCAAAGATTTTCTCTCCAGGACGGAGACCTACAATTTTGATATCAATATCTTCGGGATAATTATATCCTTTGAGCCTGATCATTTGCTTGGCCAGGTCTATAATCTTAACAGGCTCGCCCATATCAAAAACAAATATCTCTCCGCCTTTACCCATTACCGCAGCCTCCTGTACCAATTGGCAGGCTTCGGGTATTGTCATAAAATAGCGGGTTATATTCGGATCGGTAATTGTCAATGGCCCTCCCTTGAGCATCTGTTTCTCAAACAGCGGGATTACGGAGCCATTAGAGCCTAATACATTGCCAAAGCGGGTCACAATAAAATTGGTCTTTGACTGTATATTGATCGTCGATATCGCAATTTCGGCAACACGTTTGGTAGCCCCCATTACGTTTGTGGGATTTACTGCCTTATCCGTCGAAACCATTACAAATTTGGACACATTGTATTTATCAGCCAACAAGGCTACATTGTAGGATCCCCAGACATTTGTTAAAATTGATTCATAAGGATTTGCCTCCATCAAGGGTACATGTTTGTAAGCTGCAGCATGGAATACGTAGGTAGGACGATAAAATTGGAACAAAGTGTCCATAAACGACTCGTCCCGCACGTTTCCGACGATAAAGGTACACCGCGAAAAATGAATGGAGTTACTAAGCTCCTGCTGGATATCATACAACGCCGATTCAGCCTGATCTACTACGATAAGCTGCTTTAAATCGGTATGTGCGAGCTGGCGTACCAGTTCACCACCGATCGAACCTGCTCCTCCCGTAACCAGCACAATCTGATCTTTCATCTCAGAAGCAATAGTCGGATTATCTAGATCAATCGCTTTCCGGCCTAATAAATCCTCAATACGTAGGCTCCTGATTTGTCGTGTCGCTACCTCACCTGCCAATAGACGGGCAGTGTCTGGAATAATTTTTACAATTAAAGGAATCGGCTCAGCGAGTTTAAATACCGTATTCAATCGTTCCGGTTTGCGATCATCTACCGCAATAATAATTTCCGAGGCTTTGCCATGCCTTAATACAAAATCTTTATTTAAGTCCTTTATATCATAGATTTTAAACCCTTGAATACGGTTGCCTATACGATGTGGATTGTCATCCATGATGGCGACAATACGGTATTTATTGCGTGAAGTATTATGAATAAAGTGGAAGGTGGTATTTCCCATATTACCCGCACCAAAAAGGATTACAGGAATACGGTTATCTTTACCTCCCCACATCAGCTCATGATACAATGCTCGGTAAAGCACCCGGCTAAAGGTCATGCCAAAACCGGCAATTAGTGCATGGAAAAGTAGCTGTGTATCCGAAAAAGGAAGCATGGCATCATAGTAGGGATACAACCACTCTATCATTTTACAAATGAGTACAGCAGAAAAATAGGCCAATCCAATAGCAAGGACAATACGTTGCAATTCACGGATCCCCGTCTTATGGACGACTCCTTTAAATGTGCCGAAGATACAGAACCAGATTAAATAGACGAATGAGACAAGAAAAGCCTGTCTAATCATATCGTCAATCTCTACTCCCCCTCTATGCTTGAATATAAGAACATAACTGATAAAAAATGCTGTTGCAACAATGATCATGTCTAACAGCAAAATTATCCAACGAGGTTTGTTGATGGACAAACCTTCTTTCCATAAATTACTCATCTAAACTATATAAAGAATATTATATACTCTAATCGCAGAATGCGCTTAAAAAGTATCCCTTTCCGTAATTAAATATTTTTAAAACAATTAATCAATCGCAAAATTACTAAATTACAAGACATATATTTGACAAAAAACATGCCGAATAAAGGTATCATCTTTTAACATTTTGCATATATTTTTTTATAGTTTGTTATGATCAAGAAACTTCAACATCTAAGAGTATGAGTGAAATTCACTATCTTTGGATAAAATATTTTTGCGAAGCATCTAAATGGACAACGAACTAAAAGATATATTTTTTCAATTATTACGAATTGGTTTATGGGGAGAGGGAACTTTATCTTTAAATAAACCAATGACAATTGATGACTGGAATAAAATCCACCGTTATGCCACCAACCATACCATAGAAGGTCTAATATACGATAGTTTCTCCTTTTTGGAAGAACATCAGCTTCCACCACAATCGTTAAGGTTAAAATGGGCTGTACGCGTCGATCAGATTGAACGACACAATGCAAAAATGAACAATGTCATTGCGGAGCAGTTTACTGCTTTTAGCTCTCATGGTATTCGTCCTATTTTGCAAAAAGGTCAGGGGGTAGCTTCTTATTACCGAATCCCCAACCATCGAATCAGCGGGGACATTGATTTCTGTTTTGAAGACGACGGCTATGCAAAAGCACGAAATTTTCTGAAAGAAAATCAGCTAAAATTTCAGGATACTGCAGGTTTGAGCCTAGATTATAACTGGAAAGGAATTCATATTGAACATCATAAAAAGACATTTGATTTTAGAAGTCCACTTAAAAGAAGTTACCTCAATAAACTTCTGGAAGTGTATAAAGGAAAACAACAAACCTTATCGATAAATACTATTCCAGTGCGATTACTAGCTCCAGAGCTACAGTTGCTCCAGGTCAATATACACATATTAAAACATTTAATCACTTATGGTATAGGTCTCCGTCAGTTTTGTGATTCCGCAAGACTTTATTATGTTGTCTCTTCCCAAATAAATAATAAAGAACTGCAGAAGATCTATGAAAAAACCGGTATCCTGAAATGGACACATCTTTTACATAAAATTTTAGTTGAAAACTTAGGTCTTCCTAAAGACAATCTACCTTTTCCCTATCCTGAAGACCTTGAAATCAACTGGATGCTTGATGAAGTATGGTATTCCGGAAGTTTTGGATTTAATGATGAACGGTATAACAATGGTAAAGAACTAAAGCTTTTTACATTGCCCGATTCACCAAAGCGATTATGGCAAAACTTCAAACGTTATGTTAGATATGTTCCTGAAGAAGCTATTGCCTTTCCTTTACTCCATGCGTACGCCAAGCTAATAGGCAAAAATCGAAATTAAAGAAGCATACCTTCTTGTTATAAGGCTGATATGCTCATATCCTTTTTTAGAAGTCTAAATATAAACTTTCGCCCAGGGGTTTCTTCAATGGCCATAATCTTTCCGGATAATGTCCAAGTTGAATCAACTGTTGAATATTCCTTTGTACCTGTTCTTTATCTTCTTTATAGGTGACGCCAAACCATTTTGCATTCGTAGGCAATACAGAAAAATTAGCAAGACCATTTTTCACCATATAATCCGGAAGGTCAGGAATGAAAAATTCTGCTTTGGGATTTTCGTAATTACGTTCAACAAAATCTGAGAATAACGCACGCGCTACTTCAAATATTTTAGGAGTAAATCCCCAAAAGTTCATGGAAACTCTTGTATTATTGGGTAGAATTGTTTCATTTTCCTGTTGTGCATACACTATATTTTCGTCTTTTCGATAAATATTGGTCCGTTCAGTCACGCTTTGCAGATAATCTGCTGCATTGACTTCACAGACACCACGGGATACATAGCCAAAATCAGACAGAGTATTCCCCACTTCAAATCCTACAAGGGACATCTCCTGATCGGTAGCTCTTTCACGGAGAAAGTCCGCCATCTTTTGGAACGCATCGTAACCATAAAAATCATCCGCATTGATGACACAGAACGGACAGTCCACTGCCTGCTCAGCACTCATTACCGCATGGCCTGTCCCCCAGGGTTTCTGGCGCTCAACAATACGCTTCATACCAAACTTACTTAAATCAAAGTCTTGATACACATATTCGACCTCAACTGTTTCAGGAAGTTTGTCGCCAACGTTATCCTTCATTACTTGCAGAAATTCCTTTCGAATGACAAAAACTACCTTGCCGAAGCCAGCACGTATTGCATCATATATAGAATAATCAATTATCTTTTCGCCAAACGGCCCAAAACTTTCTACTTGCTTTGCTGAACCATAACGGCTTGCCATTCCAGCTGCCAAAATAACCAGAATTGGTTTTTGGCGTTGTTGTATTTCCTTCATTTTTCTGTTAGTTTAAAAGTGATTTTTTGATTAAAAGAATTATTTTCAGCTGCCCTAATCAACTTATAGACAATATTTATACCAATTCCATTATCCGGGATATTAATAAATAATGAAATTTAAACGAAGAAAGCGAGTTGTGCTATGGGATTATCGCAACTCGCTTTCAAAAAACTAATTCTTTGTTTTATAGCTTTTCTTCCGTTGCTTCTTTATTTTCTGAAGTTTTAGATTTACTTTCCTGCTGTTGTTCTAACTGAGATTGTTGTTTTTCAGTCTCGGTCTGATTGGAACGATTTCCCTCCAATTCCTCTGCCTTCACGCCCTTTGGATTGCTCCATAATTTCTTTTTATAAGCGTCCAGCTTCTCCTCTACCTTCCGACCATCTAATAATTGTCCACCATTCTCAGATTCTTTTACATTCTGTAACATACCTGGAGATGATTCACGCACAATTGTACTCGCAAATTTGTTCTGTACAAAAAAGTCGTCCATCGTCATATCATAGAGTCCTTTATCCGGATCCGAAATATCCACCTGCACCAGACTGTAACGTAATTGTGGGAAATAAAGCCAAAAAGCGGGAGTTGCGCCTACAGATTCAGCCAATTCTGCAGATGTAGTAATATTCATTAAAGGAGCCACACCGATAATACGTGTTTCCAATCTGCTCCGTTGTTTATCGAAGAAGATATCTTCCTTAACGCGAAATTTAGTCACCCGGCTTGGATCAAACTCGTTGAGCGCCATTTTGGAGTCGATCTGATTTCCTTCGCCGTCAAAGATGGGTACCAACACACTATCTGCAAAACGAGCCATCCCCTCTTGTGCGCTTAACCGAGCTTTGAAAGAATCATCATCAGGGCTATACAGCGACAGCTTTCCTTTTTCAATCGCTTTCATCACCACTTCAATCAAGGAGTTCCCTGGAATGGCCAAAATGTAATTCTTTTCATCTTTAAGATCGATATCGCGCCATACACGTTTGTAGAAACGGATATTTTTCTTGTTCACCTCAGGATAAGCAAATGGCACCGCATCTTCCATGCTATTTGCTTGATAAAACCCATCTGTTGTTGGGATGGTATCTGGATTAACGTCACCTGCAACCACTGGTGCCGTAGACACTACATTATTTAAGGTATCCTGTTTTCTAGGCACTGTATCTATCGTTGTCTCTTGCTGAGCGAACAATGATCCAGCGACCAATGCCATGGCGACTGTTATTATTGTTTTCATGTTCATCATTATCGTTTTTATAATTTACAGCCTGAATTAATACTTACGTGTTTTGCTCTGCAGGGTTGGCATTTCAAATGCAGACATCACACAACGAAAACCAATATAAGAATGCGGTTCGTAATCCACCGAATAATTACGCGTTTCACTATTTAATTGTTCGCCGTTATCTTTCCATGAACCACCACGCACAACTTTACGCTTAAGGGCATCACCATCCTTTGCATCGGCATCATATAATAATGCGGGATTAAGGTCATTGACAAATACGACAGCTGATGGGCTATACGCGTCCAATGTCCACTCAGAAACATTACCAGCCATATTATAGACACCAAAAGCATTCGGCATATAGGATTTAACCGGCAACGTGAATGTAGCGCCATCGCGTGAGTAAGTACCCTCTCCTTGTTTAAAATTGACCGCCAGTTTCTTTTTACCTTCTGTACCATCAATCGTCATCCGGGAACCAGCTATTGTATCCTGTGGATCTAGTTTTCCAGATGCAGCATATTGCCATTGTGCTTCTGTTGGTAAGCTTAAGCTTAGTTGATAACCGTTGAGGTATGAATTTTTTAATACCGTAGCCGCCATTTCACTTGCACGCCAATCCGTAAATGCCCGTGCCTGTCTCCATGTCACGCCTACGACAGGATAATAATCAAAAGAAGGATGTGTAAAATAATTTGCATCTAATGAGGCTAATTGCGCATTTGGAAAATCCTTTGTCCAGATATCTTCTACAGGCATTACGGCAACAGAATCCGTCACATAGGCTTTTTTCATATTGCCTTTTGACTGTAAATAAGAAAAGCGATATTTAATTACCTCTGGATTGAGTGCACGTCTGTCACCACGCATTTCTAACATTGGTGCTATACGTTCCTGAATGCTGGGATCGTTACTCTTCCATAAAGGAGATACCTTCTTAACCTTTGTCCAATTAATTCTTCGCTGTCCCACCTGTTCACCGGCGATCTCCAAAAAGTACTGATCATCTTGCAGGTAATCCGTTACAGCAACTGAATCTGCTACCCAATTAACAAACTCACGATATTGTTTGTTTGTTACTTCAGCTTCATCAATAAAAAAAGCACTTACACTTACATTTTTACCGACGTTGCCGCTATCAAGTGACCCTTTAAAAAGTATAGTCCCTGAAGGAACATAAACCATTCCCGGAGGCGCAGGCAGCTTACCACCTCGAAAAGCATTTACCTTGGGTGCTTTATATATTGCTGAGTTCGATTTACAGGCAGAGAAACCGATTAAAAGTGTCAAAGCACCAAAACCCAACAGACGATTTTTAGAGATCTGTTTTATTATCGTTATCATCATTTGTTAATTAAATTAGATTGTTCGATTCGCTTATTTCCGATTGAAAAGCGCATATTTAAGCCCTAGGGATACGAAACCATATTGATCATTATTTTTATTCTTTATACCATCAAGATTATCATTGGTTGTTATTGTATGCTGGTAGTTGACATTAATTGCCCATTGTGGACCATATAGTGTGCGTCCGAATGGAATGTCAACACCTACATTAATGGGAACCACAAAATGAATTTCGCCTAGATCGTTAGCCAGTTCACCCCCTTGAGTGTTAATTGCATCCGCATAAAGAGGATCAATCTCTCGTTTTATCCGATTTTTAACGAGCCCTGCGCCTACTCCAACATAAACATTAGCTAGAATACGGGAGAAGGTATTTGCCTGCAGGGTATGATAACTGTAATTGTTTGCCTGGCTCATAAACTGTCCCAACCGGACCTTTCCATTTATATTTCCTGCGAAGTATCGATTTTCAAAATTACTATTGTATCCATTTCCGGCCAAAGTACCTTTTTCACCGTGCAGACCAACAGATATAAACGGATTGATTAGGTAATCTGCTTCGCCATAGAAAGCAAATTTAGCTTCTACATTGGCCAGATCTGTCAGGTTATACGCTACACCGGAGCCTGCTCCAACGCTCACTGGTCGCGAGAATTGTGCGGAAACGGTACCTATCATTAAACATAAAACCCCAATTGTTGTACATAATAACTTTTTTCTCATAGTGAGTTGATTAGTAGTAAAAATATTACAATCTTAACGGATTGTATCAGTATTTATTATAAAATGAAACCCCAAGTCGAATGATCGACTTGGGGTTAAACAACAATAAGGCCAAAATCTATTAAATTATCGATCTATTTTATATTTAATCGATCTTTAAAATCTTGCCAAACCTTTGAAATACCAGTTTTCTTTTTGCCTTTATCTCCGTAGCCATAACCATAGCCATATCCATAACCATATCCACGAGCAAAATCTACATCATTTACAACTGAGGCGAGGTTTTTTAATTTACCATCCATGTGCAATTCACGAGGCACTTGTAATAAACGTTTATCCAAATAATTAACACGAGACACATATAATGTCAAATCAGCGTTATGTGCAATTAACAACGTGTCAGTTACTAAACTAACTGGTGCGGTATCCACTAATATATAATCATAATGCTGACGAGCATACTTAATTACATCATCAAAATGACCATTCATTAGTAATTCAGCCGGATTTGGCGCTATGTATCCAGAATACACAACATCAAAATCATAATTACCAGGCTTTTTTATTATGATATTATCCACGTCCATTTCGGGATTAATTAAGAATTGCGTAATCCCCACATTTGTATGTTGAAGATGAGATAGTCCCAAATAATCTAACACTTTTGGACTCCGGATATCTGCCCCAATAAGAAGTACTTTTTTCCCGGACATAGATAAGATCTGTGCCAAATTCGTTGTAACAAAAGATTTTCCCTCACCTGAAATTGTTGAAGTCACAAATACCACTTTAGATGCATCTTTTTGATCTGCACCAAACATAAAATTCATGTTAGTGCGTAGAATACGAAAAGCTTCCGCCAAAGAAGAACGATCATTCAAATGTACAATTGTATCCTCTGCTGTAGGAATTTCACCTAATATTGGAATTTTAACGTAATCTTCAATATCCTTACGTGAATGAATTTTATTATCCAACACAAATTTTAAATACAATATTAAAAAAGGAATTAGAAGACCTAATATCAATGCGCCTAATAATACGACTTGCCTTTTAGGGGAAACAGGAATTCCATTTCCATAAGCAGCATCTATAATTTTTAAGTTATCAGGAGTTGCGGCGGCTCGCACTTCACTCTCTTCCCTCTTCTGTAATAATAAGAGGTACAAAGATTCTACTATCTGCTGTTGACGAGAAATTTTCTTAAAACCTTGCTCTTGGTTTGGAATAGCACTTATTCGGCTTTGGATTTCATGGGCTTTTTGTTGAATACTATTCAGAGCTAATTGCGTGACCTTTTGATAATTCTTAAGGGCCTGACGTATGTTTTTATCACTTTCTGAAATATTTTCATTTAATGCAATTACAGCAGGATTTTGATCAGAGGCAGACTTTAACAAATCATCTCGCTCTAATACCAATTTATTATAAGCTTCTATAGCAACACCGATCGAAGCATCCTGTAGGCCGATATTCGCGGGTAAAAGTTTACCTACTTCCTGCCTCTTCAGATACTCACTCATATGATCAACCAACTGCAGTTGAGTTCTGTATTCCAATACCCTTTTATCATTATCAGAAGCTGTATTGAGAAATGAACTCGCTTCTGCGGCCATATCCACCATTGAATTAGATACTTTAAACTCGGCAGCTTGTTCATCGGCTCCAGAAAGATCCTTGGATATTAATATCAAACGCTTATTAATGAAATCGGATGTAGCGCGTGTCATCCGTAATTTATCTTCTGTTAGATCTGCGTTATAGGTATCAATCAGGCTATTTAATATTAACTCGGCTTTCTTTCCCAAAACAGATATCATTGAGAAATTCACTATATAAGACTGGAGTTCATTACCTGGAGAAATATTCATCGATGCTAAATTAGCATCAATTGCCCAATCTTTAGGAATTATATTAATAACATATTCTTCTTCTGGATTAATTTCATTCTTCCCTAAACGTCTAAAAACAAAATTATCTCTTCCAATTTTTACAACTTTATCAAAAGCAGATACGATCTTAATATGAGAGATCATATCAGTAATATGCAAAGACCCATCTTTTAATATCACTTGGAGATTAAGTTGGATACTATCCTGGTCTCCTTGTGGCTGCACGAGAAAAGGCATATCATTTTCCAATACTTCAGAAGACCTGAATTTTCCTTTTATTGAATATGTAATATTTAGATGATTTTTGTCCACGACCTTGCGCATCAATCTTCTCGAAGAAAGCACTTGGATTTGATCTGTCACAAAAGCGGAGCGAGCCCCTCCAAACCCCATGCCACTACTTAGTTCTGCTATTCCTGCTAATTCCCCTGCAGAGGCACTTCGTTCATCCTTCAATAATATCTTTGCTGTTGTACTATAAGTTTTCTGTGCATAGCGCAAATAGAAAACTGCTATGCCAACAGCCAATATCACGGAAAGTATAAACCATTTCCAATAATATGCGTATTGCTCGAAAAGTTGTCGAATATTAAGTTCTCCTTCTTGATTCTCCTTTATTTGTAGCGGTTGTTGTTCCATTGATCTTATTAACGAGTTAACACTGAAATCACTGTAATTAATAAACTAGCGATTGAAATGATAATATTTGTATTAGCACCTAATTTTGAATTATTAATTTGTGCTTTATTTGGCTCCACATAAACTACATCATTTTGTGCCAAATAATAATAAGGTGAATTTAAAGCGTTTTGTTGTGTTAGATCTAAACGATGAATATTTTTTTGTCCATCAATTTCCCGAATTACCATGATATTTTCGCGAACTCCCCGAATAGTTAGATCTCCTGCCATGCCTAAAGCTTCCAATACTGTTATTCTTTCTGTTGGCGTAATAAATGAACCAGGCCGAGCAACCTCCCCCAAAACAGATATACGAAAGTTGTTAAAATTAATATTAACACCTGGATCTTTAATATATTGGCTCAATTCATTTCTGATTTTCTCAATAGCCTTAACTCGTGTTAGTCCAATAACATTTACCTTCCCTAACATCGGTAAAGTAATGTCGCCATGATTATCAACTGTATAAGTAGGCCTAAGTGCCATATCTACCTGTTGTGTCATATTAGAAGTTGTCATACTACTCACAGGATTAAAAGGAGCTGTTACTTTCGGGTCAGCAGCTGTCACTACCACTGTTAGGATATCATTTATCTGAATTTTTGGAACATATTGTTCATATAAAGTATTAATTTGCGTCGAATCAGGCTGCAAATACACCATATTCCTCCTAGAGCCGCAAGAACTAAACATTATTAAAACTGATAAAAACAGTCCGAATAATAAACCACACTTTGAAAATACACACATTTGTTATTTATTATAAATTGATTTTTAAGATCTGAATGACAAAAATATACTTTTTCTTTAATTTTTCCCTCATAATTCGTTTCTAAAATTATTTGAGAACAGCATCTATACACAAAAGATGTGCCTAAGTATTACTCAAATAAAAATTTATTTCAGTTTCGAAAAATAATCGATTGGCCAGGTGTGATCATCAAATGGTGCATGCTCTATCGGGTAGTCTGCATAGACCAATAATTCACTATTAGCTTCCAATGCTCGAAAAGCTGTTCCTAGGCCTGGAGGCACATGCAATACTTTCATTTGGTCCACATGTAATATCTCTTTTTTAATGGGCAGGTTTGAACTTGGCATTTCCCAATTATCAATTTCTACTAAATCCACAGAGAATGAGCCTGATAAGACATAAAACCAACGTTGCTCAATACGGTGCGCACGCCAACCACGGATTAATTCGGTATTAGCATTTTTAATAATATAAAAACGTCTAATCTCAGACATATCAAAGTCATTGACAAATCGTATCAATCCGCGGTGATCTTCAGATACTCCGCCTTGAATTTTATTTATTTTGTTCATAAGTTATTTATTTGTCACAAAATTCTTAATGATATAAGTTTTCAGTACTAGATAAACCGCACTTAATCCAAGTAATAATGAGAAGGCAAAAATAAGCTGCGCTGGTCGCTCTCTATTTGCAAATTGAATAGTTAGATAACCTATTCCAAATTGCAACATACCATATATAAAGGAAATCAGAAGCTTGTTCAGCCCAGCCTCATTACCCAAAAATTGGTAAAGGTGCGAACGATGCGCTTCAAATATGTTTTCCTTCAAATATATACGGCGAATAATTGTCCAAACTGCGTCAATACCGTAGACAAGCAAAAAAAAGATGTAGATAAGATTACCTGTCTTCAATATTAAGGCACCAAGTGCAAATAATAAAATATAGGCAATTGCTACAGATCCTACATCACCAGCAAAGCACTTTGCTTTAGTTCTAAAATTGAAGAACATAAACACTATTACCCCAAGTAAGACATAAATTAACAATCGGTCCTCAATAAATCCAATATCCCGATTTACAATTAACAATAAACTTCCAACAGCCAAACTATAACAGGCAGTAATTCCATTAATACCATCCATAAAATTATACGCATTAATTACGCCAACAACAACGATAAAAGTTATTAACAAATAGTACCATGGCATATTGAAAATATCCAATTGATATGCCATTAATAACACTGACGTAAAATGAATAAACAGACGAATCTTATTGGATAAAGTAAAGATATCATCTAAGAAGGAAACAATAGACATCAAGGTCAGCCCCAAAAAAAACCAAGGATACTGGAAACCTGAAACTAAAAAATAGATCATAGCTCCAACATAGAAAATAATACCTCCACCTCGAAGTGTAACTGAGTTATGGGAAGAACGTTGGTTTGGCTTATCTATAATATTAAAACGATCAGCTAATTTAAAGTAAAAAAGCTCTATAGCAAACAGCCCAATAAGTATAATAATGTATAACATGAATTTTCGTATTTTAATTAAAATCTTTTATTCTCTAATTTTTATTACCAAAGTAAATTTCATCTGACTAATAGTTCTGAGCACGAATCTCGAAAGATCGAATTGTTTTTTCTATACCTTGTTCCGCTGTTAAAGGTAGTTCTTCTATACCAAGGGCTTCTTTTATTTTATTATTAGACACCAATAAATCACTGGTCATTTTTTTTAAACGCCTAGTATTTAATGGAAATGGTAGAACATCCCCTAGCTTCGCGATCACGTGAACAACCATCTTAGGTAGTCTTATATTTATTACCTTCCGTCCTGTTACTTCTTTTATAATTTCTATAATCCGTTTAGTTGAAACTGGCTCATCATCAGCAATATGATAAATACCAGATTCCATACGTGAATGATTTCTAATTATTTGCTCAATAAAAAAGCAAAAATTGTCAATAGCAATAAAGGATCGCTTATTGTCAAATGAACTTAATGGATATGGCATTCCCTTCCTTACTATTTTATATAGCAAACTCAAATTCCCCTTGTCTCCAGGACCATGTACCATTGGTGGCCGCAGGATAATAATTTTCTTGCCAATTGGCAAAACTTGACTTAAGAGCCATTCTTCTGCAGCTCGTTTTGAGTATCCATATGCGGATTTAGGATAACAAACATCATCTTCCTTTAATGTCCGAAAAGATTCAAATTCTTCCAGAGCTGCTAAAGAGCTTATATGGATAAATAGTTCTGATGAAGATTTAACAAACTCTCGAAAAACTATTTTAGTAACTTCGACATTTGCATAATAATAATCTTCCTTAGAGGCTAAATCAGAATATGTTTTTCCTATCAGATTGATAATAACATTACTGTTGAAGATCTTTCTCTCCCATCCTTTTTCCCTTAATGATACAGGATATATATTATTAATTTGATCGGACAAACTCTTTCCAAGAATACCGCCATATCCTAATAATACTATTTTCATAATATATATCCTAAATATATTAAATTTTGCAAATCAAATTTAAATATGAGTTAGCTAGCCTGTTACTATTAAACGTTGTAGCGGCCAATCTCAAAGCATTGATGCTCATAGTTTTTAAAGTATTCTCATCTTCCGCTAATAGTTTAATCCTATATGCGGCCTCCTTAGGGTTATCCAGCGAAACATTTATACCACAATTCTCCTTTTCAATTAATTCTTTAATCCATCCTTTGGACGTCTGAACAACTGGGCGTCCCGCAGCAAATGAATCATATATTTTATTTGGACTACAGGTATCTTGTATTGGATTATCCAATGTTGCGAATAATGTTCCTATACTATGATCAAGCCAAAAAGATAATTCCCTTTTTGGTTTCAATTTTAAAAAGAATATATTCTCTAAACCAAATTTTTCCTTTTCAGATATCAGTAGCTCCCGATCCCGCCCATCTCCAATTAGGACAAAACTTATTGTTTTCTCTTTGTCTATTATCTTCAATTCTTTTGCAACATTTAACCAGTAAGTTGTATTATGAATCAATCCCATAGAGCCAATATATGTAAATATCTTTTTTCCAGCAGCCCAACTTGGAAGCGATTCTTCTATTTTATACTTTGCAAACAAATCAATATTTGATGGATGTGTAATTACTTCAATTTTAAGATGATCAAATCTTTGGAAAATATGCCTTTTTTGCCCGATAGACGCAGTTATTATTATATCTGCAGATCGATAACAAAGTTTTTCGAACCACAAAGATAAATTTTTCTTCCATGAAGATTTAATCAGCCCCAACTCTATCCCTCCTGCTGGCCACAAATCTCTAACCTCGAAAACAGTCTTCCTATGCCGAATTGCTTTGGCATAAATCATTGGTAAACCGACTGTGATTGGACCTGATGAAGAAATACATACGTCATAATGTAAAGTTGCAGCGTACCAAATAGAAATAAACGAGAATCCCAGTGCTCTGACTCCACGTTTAGCAACTGAAAATCTATTCGAGTCTGCCAGATCAATTACAATAACATCTATTCCTTTAACAGAAAGTCTTGTAATAAATTTCTTCGCTACTATATCTGATTTTTCGTAAGGAGTTGTAACTACAGTAACTTTATGACCTTTTTTCACCCATTCTTCACAAAATTCATATACACGTGTACCCCAAGAGCCTTTCGGAGTGGAGAAATACTGATAAAAATAGATAATTTTCATCTTCGGTTATATATTATAAATGATATTTGCTTTTATTCATGTGGCGAAAACACTGAAAGAAGATAAATTATTTTTGGCAGATTTCGCCTTATCACAAAACCGAGTTTAACACATTGATATACTTCTCTGCTAGAGATAAATATGTTTGAGATGAAGTTACAAATCTAAATCCATTCATACCAAGTTCTCTACGAGAATCTTCAGACATTTCATATAACTCTACAATCCCAATAGCAATATCTTTTGGAACTGTATTTACTCTAATTCCAGCTTCACTTATCAAAACAGGATCATCCTGAATTCTAGACGAAGATAAAATTGGTATCTTTGCCAACATATAATCATTATATTTGTTAGCAGATACTCCATATGCGTATATATTTTTATCATGCCAACCAATATAACCAACATCAGCATATCCTAGGATATCCCCAATCTCTTCTTTTGAAACCTTATCGAAGAAGGAAATATTTGCTAATTCGCTTGTACTTTCAATTAACTTTTGTTTTTCCGGTCCCTCGCCAATAATACTAACATGAATTTCAGGATATTTTTTTTCAATTAATCGGCAGGCATCTACGATATGTTCTAAAGCGTTTGCTTTACCTACTGCTCCTGCATATACAACATTGAATTTATTCGATTGTAGTATAACTTTCGGTGATTTTTTTCCTCTTTCTGTATTTATCATCACACCATTAGGAATCCACTCAAAGCTCTTGTCTGAAAAGCCATTAGTCACTAAATATCGTTTAAATCCTGGTAATACAGAAACAATATAGTTTGCCTTATTGTATCCCAATAGTTCTATTCTACGTAAGAAAAAAATCAATGGGTTCCATTTTGAATATCCTCCAATTTCCATTGGAGTTAATGGCCATATATCCCGAATTTCAAGTATAAATTTCGCTTTATATCTAAATTTTATCCATATAGCATATATTATAGGAAGCAAAGACATTGAAGATACTAAAACTACATCAGGACGATCGTTAATCTGAAAGAAGAAAAGTTTAAACACAAATTCGAACCATGAAAAGACCCTTCCTAAAAAAGAACTATGTTTATATTTCTTTAAACTAACCCATACAAATTTACATGCATCAAGGGATTGTGTTGTGAACCATCCTTTCTTTTGCGGATAATTCTTGTAAAGATGGTTATAGCCACCAGAGAGGACCGTGATATTGAAACCGCTTTGCTTCAAATAAGATGAGAGATGATACATTCTCTCTCCAGCACCAAACATATTTTCCGGAATACTTGCAAACTGGTTTATTACTAATAAATTTTTCACCTAAGATATTATTTTATAAGAACAGATCTATCAACTTTAATTTTCATACTTTTTCCACCACTTTGTAGCAAATTCTCATCAATTAATAACTTACGGCTATAAGATACATCTATAGCTTTGTCAATATTTATGTTTGAATTAATACTGTTGTTCAAAATAGTAGAGTTCTCAACCTTAACTAGACGCATTGGATTTAGATCAGCACTGTTTACGTTCACAATGTCATTGTCCTCAACATCTATTTGATTTATCAAGTTTGCACCATTTCCTTCTAAAGATATTCCGAACAATTTATTTCCATAACTTTTTTTACCGTTAGATATACTATTTTGCTTAACTTTTATATTACTTCCAAATCGAATATTTATTGCTGATTGAGAGTATCCGTCTATTATATTATTAAGTATTTCCATAGATAAATTATTATAACTACTTTTAAGTGAGGCATTAGTACCGACATAAATTGCCCCTAAAGCCCCTTTAGCAAGGGCATTATTTTTTAATCTATTTTTTGTTATTATTACTCCAGAGACGACCTGTTTTTTGCTAGTCATTACAGCATAAATACCTCCTATTAAATTACCTTGAACATCATTATCTATGAAAGTAATTCCCTTTCCGGCATGTATATCTAACCCCTTCCTTTTATTTGCTATAAAATCAGAGGATGACACGATTGCATTTTTGGTATAATTTTCAGCACCTCTGGCAGCATAGCCATAGCCAGGATCACAAAACAGATCATCAGAGCCTGCGTCAGGATGGCCAGAATATTTAGCTAGAGATTGAGATAAACTATATCCATCAACTTGTAACGAGTGAAATCCTGCATCGTAATTATAAATGGCTTTACTATTTTTTATAACTATATTATAAGAATTTGCGGGTTTAAATCCCACTCTACTGTATTCACCATCATGTCCTACTCCAATTCCCACATAATTAAACTTTTCCGCAGAACACCCTATGACTTCTACATCTTTACACCCATTAAAAATCAATATCCCATAGGCAACGTTACCGATATATCCGCCATTCCATCTTCCCCAAGAAGAAGACGATCCACCACCAAATTTCGGAAATCGTTTAGAAAACCCACCCCCATTTTTTTTTGTAGTATCATAAGAATTATTTTTGTATAATCCCCAAAACGGAGTGGTATGATATCCTTGATCAATTGTTCCTTTTTCCCCCCTACCAGTGCTTCCATCAAGATTTGGGAAGCCCCCAGCTCCAAGAACTCTTAAGTTTTTAACTTTTACATTTTGAGAAAGTTGCAACTCAAGAATGCCTTGCGCATGTTCTTTAACCCTTATTGTAGCATTATTTCCATCAAAGAGGAATTTCTTTTTGCTACGAATCAACAAACAAGGTTGATCGCTCATTGGAAATCCTTCAAGTCTTAGATTTTTCTTTACTAAATATTCTTTAGCATCTAGCTTAACACTGTCTGCTGAACTATCAATCATACGTTGAAGAGCCTCTGTATCATCGCTTTGACCATCACCTTTTGCACCAAACCAACTAGCCAAGGCAGGTCCATTAAATGCCCTACGATAAAGTTGTTGATTTTTTAATATATATATTACATTGTCCAAAACAATTGTATTAGGGTCGATATTGACAGCAACGAATTCTATATTATTGATTAATATATTATTATTATTATCATTTGTCAAGTTTACGTCTAATATCCTTTTATACGGTGAATTAGTATGCATTTCTACTGTTTTTGACGAGTTAATAAAAGAAACAGAATTCTTGCTCCTAATATATAACATACAAAAGGCCGCTATTAACAAAGCAGTTAAGCCTATATATATTTTTGTCCAGTAATTCATGAGAATCATACTAATCATAAGATAACAACTTTCTATATATATCAATCATCGTATCAGTATTGCTTTTAATATTATAGTATTGCATCACTTTTTTCCGTCCATTTTCTCCAAGCCGCTTTCGTTCCGAAGGATTTAAAAACAGGAAATCCAAAGCTGCTGCTATGCCATCAACATCACCCGGCTGAACCAAAATACCTGTCTCATTATGATCTATTACTTCAGGAAGTCCACCTACGGCGGAAGCAACAACTGGCTTCCCCATACTGCTCCCTTCAAGAGCGGCAACCCCAAAACTTTCACTTAATGAAGGTAATGCCACTACGTCCAAGCATCTTAAATATTCTGGGACAGACGTATTAGGAACTTTTCCAGTAAAAACACAATGTTCAAAAATGCCGAGATCTTTTGCTAAAGTCCTTAAGTCGTTTCCTTCACTTCCTTCACCAATAATATATAATCGCATCTTTTTATCTGAATGTTTTTTTACAAGGACAGCAAAAGCCTGTATTAAATATTTTATACCATAGATTTTTTCCAAAGATTTGACACAACCAATATTAAATGAATTATTTTCTTCACTAAATGTATAAGGAAATCTATCAACATCTATACCAAAAGGCGTGACACTAATTTCCTTATTTGTGTATTTAATAGTTTCCTCAGCCATGGTTCTACTAGTTGAGAGAATTTTATCCGCTGAAGCCAAATTTGTGGTTAAAATCCATTTAAAAAGAAAATTTGCCTTAGGAAATACATAAACATCTGACCCCCAAACGGATAAAACAAACGGACGAAACCTAAGTAGTCTCCCTACTAAACCATAACTACTTGCATAATGCGCATGCAAGATATCTGGTTTGAATTCTTTCAAAAATTTTTTCGCATCGCTCAAAAGAGTTATATACTTCACTTTTGCGAAGAAGCTATTCCTATCCTGTTTTCCTCCAGGGCTATGAATTATAATATTCTCATAATTTTCCAGCTCATGGGAATTAGGAGCTGCAATAGACCATATTCCAACTATTATATTAGATTCCGCCAAATTCCGAGCCCACTTTATTGTGTGAACCGAATTTACATCGGATAATAACAATATTCTCATACTATACCTTTAAACCTTATTACATAACTTATCAACAATAGTTTCAGCACGCCTTTTCCAAGTGTTATTTTCTCTTCCTTCAACTAAATAATTTCGAAATCTTTCTAAAATACTTGGATTGTTTTTTATCTCAACTAATAATGAGCTTAAATTTTCATTTGTATATGGGATTGACCATCCCCATCCGTTATCCTTCACAAACCTTCCCGCAACTGTATTATCTACCGCAATAATCGGCTTTAAAAAAGATAAATATTCAAACATTTTGGCTGGCATAGCAAAATTCCAATAGTCAATTGGCTTTATGAATAAACAACATATATCTGAATTATAGTAAAGATATTGTAAATCTTCGCCATGCATATGCACGATTTCTACATTACGTGTATTATTAAAACAATCCAAGACAGCAGGATCCAGATTTCTTAAATCATATTCTCTACAACATATCGTTAACTTAAATTCAATATATTGGCTTACCACTTTTACAAATAATTCAATATCATAAATATCTTTACTAAGTCCTCCAACGTAGAGGATATTTAATTTTTCTGTAGAAGATTTAGAATGAATATTTAAAGAACGATGTTCAAATTCAAGTCCTGGAGGGAGTTCTTCAATCTTTGGAACTTTGAGATTTGGAATATATTCAGCCATTTCAAATGATGGCAAAAAAAATACATCTACCAATTTATTGTATTTATAAATATCATATTTATAAAACATCTTCGCTATGTTTTTTTTAA
>RCUL01000239.1_pt1 | contig 38998 bp, 53 predicted proteins | sample 2167521 | NCBI WGS metagenome assembly RCUL01 (sample SAMN09932745, study PRJNA488358) | compost metagenome | feature: garden; material: soil; isolation source: compost soil in acetic acid-enriched culture | place: Germany: Experimental Botanical Garden Goettingen | collected 2016-01-27
AGGCGGATGCCTCGGCGCTGCAGGCGCTGGACACCAAGGTGACCCAGCAGGGCAATACGCTGACGGCTCAGGCCAGCAGCTTGACCAGCCTGCAGGCGACAGTCGGGCAGAACAGCGCTGCCATCGAGTCCACGCAACAAGCCGTTGCCGGGCTGGATGGAGACCTGTCGGCCATGTGGAGCGTTAAGCTCGGGGTCACCTCGGGCGGCAAGTACTACGCCGCCGGCATGGGCATCGGGGTCGAGAACACGCCCGCCGGCATGCAGACGCAGGTGTTGTTCCAGGCCGACCGTTTTGCGGTGATCAACACCGCGAATGGGGCGATCAGTTCGCCGTTCGTGATCCAGAACGGCCAGGTCTTCATCAACTCGGCAATCATCGGTATCGGCACCATCGGCATGGCTCAGATTGCCAGCGCCCTGCAGTCCACCGACTACATCCCCGGCCAGCGTGGTTGGCGACTGACCCAATCCGGTCAGTTCGAGCTGAACTCGACGGTCGCGGGGCAAGGACGCCTAGTGATGACGAACCAGCTGATCGCTATCTATGACGTAAACGGCGCGCTGCGCGTGCGCCTGGGGATTTGGTAATGGCTCAGGGGCTGCAGGTGTTCGACACGGCAGGCAATACCGTGTTGGACACCACCGCACGGCTAGGGATCGTCCTCGGGTATGTCGACACGGGCACGGTTGACGGTTCGCTAGCCGTGCCCGACTTCATCCGGGGGACGCCGTTTTTCTTCATGACGCCGCTGGAGGCCATGGCGCCCAGCCAGTTGGTGCCGGGGGTGAGCGTGAGCGGCACGAGCCTGGTGTGGGCGTTTATTGGTGGCGCATCGAATTCGCTAAAGATCAGCGTGCGCATTTATTACGGGATTTATTAAATGCCGGCCGGCCTACAGATTGTTAACGATTATGGGACATTGCAAATTGATAACGATTATCAGAATTACATGTTGCGCACTAAAGGCAGCGTCACGACGGTGGCCGCCAGCGGCGGGACCGTAACCAACTACAGTGCCTCTATTCAGGTGGTAGGGAATAATCCGCAGATATTCTTTGATGTGAATAACGGTTTTATCAGTACAGGCTGGCGAACTGTTTCCGGTAATGTTCACACCTTTGCTATTTTCACCACGACCGTCGTCACGGTGAGTTATTACATATTTGATAACGACATTCCGGCGGCGGGTAACTTCGGAATGCAAGTATTCAATGCGGCGGGCCGTCTGGTATTCGACAGTTCTAATCACTGTTTGCGCATTGCCGCAGTCGCGCATATGCCGCCGAATATTTCTGGCGATCCCGTAACGGTTCCGGTGTCATTGCCTGCCGGTCGTAAGTATGCGTGTGCCTTGTCTTTTTCGCGCTGCAGCATTGTTCAAGTCGCTTATTCGCCGTTCCCCATATTGGGGCGATGCTATGACTTTCATCGGTTTCTTGGTGGAAGTCTGGAAACCAAAATGTGGCCGATTGCGACGTTTCCGGGGCAGCCCGCGCAGACATATCCGCCGCAAACAACCTATCCACCCCAAGCTGTAATTATCGACGTTACCAACATGTAACGACGCCAGGGGAAAACATGGCCTTACCTCAACAGACTTATATCGCGTCGACTTCGAACGGTGCGTGGACCGACCTTGTCAGCGGGGTGGCCACGATCAGTTCGGTGCTGGTCAATGCTCTGTCCGCTGACGCCTATGTCGCGCTGCGCCTGCGCAAGGCCGACGGCACCACCAGTCGCATCGTGCCCGGCAACGTCCTGCCCACCAACTCGCCGCACCGGCCGGCAGTGGGCGGCCTGTCGCTCGGCGCCGGCGACAAGCTGCAATGCCTGAGCGATGCGCCGGTGGATTGGCTGGCCACCGCCACGCCGGGGCTCGCCTATGCCTCGAAGCTGGCCGCCTCACAGGGCGATAGCTGGGTTGACCTGGTGACCGGGCCGGCCACGGTGCGGGCGCTGCTGGTCACCAAGGGCGGAATGGATGACGCCGCCCTGGGTGTGCAGCTGCGCAAGAACAACGGCCAGACGGCCGCAATCATCGTCCGCGAGGACTTGAAGGAAGCAGGCAGTAAACGCCTGGTCGCGCCCATCGTCCTGGGTGCCGGCGACAAGCTGCAGGTGAAAAGCGATTACCGCGTTGAATGGATCGCCACGGGGGTGGAGTGATGGGGGCAATGGGTTTTGTGTCGACGCTGGCCGCACGACAGCCGTCGCTGGAAATTGACCCGGTACGCGGCAAGTTCCGTGTGCAGGATGGTGAGGCGCTGGTCGATAAGACGCCGGCTGATATCGTGACGGTCACGCGAAATAGCACGGCCATGCGCTGGAATGCCCAGGGACAGATGGAGCAGGTCGCCGCCAATGTGTTGCGTCTGGATTACGACCCGCTGACCCTGACGGTTCGTGGTTGGCTGATCGAGGGGCAGCGCACGAATCTAGCCGTTAATTCGGAGAACTTTTTCGCCTCGACGTGGAACAAGTCTCGTCTGAACCTTACGCCGATATTTGACCCCGCTGGCGTGTGGTCCACTAAGGTGGCGCCTCTGCCTGGCGGTGATGCCTATTTGCACCCCAACGGCGCATTCGTCGGTGTTTCTGATAATACTTTGGTCACGTTGTGGTATGACGTGAAGCCAGCAGAACTCACCTACTTCACCATTCAGGGTAAGACCAAGAACACCCAGTATCCTCTGGCGCGCTTCAACCTGACGAATAGGTCATTCACAACCAACGGATTGGCTAGCGCGGCTGCGCTCTGCTTCGAAGTGGACAACGGATACATCCGTTGCGTCCTCACGTGGAATACGGGGGCTGGTGCGGACAGTGTCCTGTCTTTCTCGGGGCCCACAACTCAGAATGAGTTTCTGCAGCCCCTCGGCGCGGATGGGGTGAAGGGGGCGTACATTCGCAGGGGGCAGGTGGAAATTGGAGGATTCCCCACCTCCTACATCTTGGCTCCGGCCACTTTCGTCTCTCGTGCCTCGGCAGCATGGTGTTTAGACAGCACTGGTGCGCTTCAGCAAGCCGCAACTAACGGTGCCAGAGATAATGCGTATGGGTGGGATAGTGACGGGAAGTTGAGGCCAATAGGGCTTTTGTTGGAGGGAGCTGCAACCAATAAGGTAGTGAACTCCAGCAACCCTACGAGCGGAAGCTGGACTCCGGTATCGATCCAGCCAAGGCAAGCGTCCGGCGATACTTGGAACGGAATGACCGGAACAAAGGTGATTGGTACGGGTGCAAACTGGCACCGCCTCACCGCCCTTACAGTTGTAGGTGTCTCTGCTTCCGAGGCTGTCACGCTGTTCTATAAGCCAGGGACCTCCGGACGTGTGCGGATTGTTCATAGAGACAACAGCGCGAACTCCGGTTCTGGAGCGGAATCAATCATTGCTGGCCCCGTTGGTGGGCCGTACACCATATCTACGTCAGCAGGCGACCTAAAGTTAATTCGCGATATTCCCTGTGACACATCCGGCATTCGGATGATGCAGACTTTATTCACCCCCACTGCGCCGGCGAACAGCTTTAGTTTTGCCGCTGGCCCCGACAGCGTCGTGTGGGGGGAAGACGTCATCATCTATGGCATGCAGGTGGAATCGGGAGCCTACCCGACCTCCTATATCCCGACCGGCGCATCGCAAGTAACGCGCGCTGCGGACGTTTCCAGTTCGTCGCAGGTGACGCGCGCCGCCGACAACATCTCCTCCGCAGCGCTTAGCCTTTGGTTTAACCCTACAGAGGGTTGCTTGTTCGCTGAGTTCAGCGCGATCTGGGGGACTGCAGGTTGGCCCAGGGTGTTTGGTTTTTACGGGGACACCGAAGGACAGACTGATGCGATCCAGCTGGGTATCGACGCTGCAAATAACAAGGCCATCGCCAAAGTCATTGCCGGGAACGTTTCCCAGGCATCGTCTAGTGCCGGCATTGTGAAGTCCGCTACGGCCAAATCGGCACTGGCATATCGAAAGGACGACTTTGGCTTCGCCTACGCCGGGGCGCCGCCGACCACCGATACCGCAGGGAATATTCCTGCCATAACCAAGGCCCGGCTTGGCTCTCTAAGCAACGGGGCGGACTACCTCAACGGCCATATCCGCCTTATCCGTTACTACCCCCGCCGCCTTTCCAACGACGAACTGCAGCAACTCACTGCATAAGGACATGACCATGATCGATTACCGACTGAAGGCGGCGGATTCGCTCGCCCTCGAGAATGCCCTACTGGAATCTGGGGCCGCTGAGTGGACGGCGGGGCAGCTGATCCCGGTGGAGGGTGTTGCCCTGGACATCATCGGGGTGTGGAGCGAATGCGTGGAGGTGGATGGCGAGGTGCTGTGTACGCCGGTGCCGGGCTATCACGCCAACGTGCGCGCGGCGGCGCCGATCAGCTGGCCGGAAGGCGTCGAGCTGATGGAGTCGGCGACACCGTGGAGAATTTGGGCATGACCTCTTGAATCCGCCGCTTCGCCCGTTATTAGGAATAGAGGGGTTGCAGTTTGGGGGAGCCGGATAGGGTGGTTCCTGGGCTGTAGCCCCAAGCCTAAATTGCTGTGCACATATACAGTATTCCTGCCCGGTCGTTACAATGCGCCGGGCTCGCCGAAAAGGAGTTGTGACCCGATGCCAGCAACCGCAAACACTTTGCCTGGGGAATGCAAAGCCGATACTATCGCCGAAATGTGCCACCTTTCCGACGCCGCGTGCTTGCTCGCGGAAGACGATGAAGTTGCGCACCCTGGGCTGCGCGCCGTGATTCTGGAGATTCAACGGCGGGCCTATCGGCTGCAGGGTGAGGAAAAAAATTCTACACGATAGGTGTAAGCTGCTTGGGTCGCATGCTATGCTGCGACCCAAGCATATCCGGCTGGAGCCGGACAGACAGGAAGAAAAACAGGGTAGCGGAAAAGAAAAAACCCCGAGGCGCCAACCTCAGGGTTTTTGGGTGATCGGGCGAAAAAACAAAACTCGCAGCGACCGTCGCAGGTTCAGAGTTTAAGTGCCCATCACCGCTGACGCAAGCCCAATACAGTGGGATGGGACGCATGGTCGGTACGACCGTTCAGGGCGTCGCCCCTACGCTATCGTGGGGGCGTCGCGCCTATCAGCACCCAGGGGAGTACCTGGGCACCGGGAATCGTTGCGGGCACAAGCCTGAACAGCTGGCTGAGGATCGCTTGGCCCTGCCGCAGGTGCGCGGCGGTTTCTACCTGAAAATACAGCAGCAGCTGATCGATGCGGCCAAGCGCTACTTCTACGCGCCCCGCGAGCTGACCCTGCTTTCCAACCTCTCCCGCAAGCGCAACCACGACGGCATGCCGCGTCAGAACCGCAGCGAAGGCCGCGAGGCGCAAAGCCTGGTGCTGTCGGCCATCCTCTCCATGACCGACTTCGCCTCACTGCGCGTTGGCACGCCCATGGCGGACGGTTCGTTCCGCTCGCGCTCCTGCGACGAGCTGGCCCGCGCCTGCGGGCTGACCCGCCCCAGCCGTGACCCCGAGCACCCCGAGCCGGTGGCGTCGGGGCGCTTCTATCGCGCCCTGGCGCAGCTCAAGCAGGCCGCCGCGATCACACTGTACGAGCAGTACGAGGTCAAGGAAGACGGCAGCAAGCGCGCCCGTGTGGCCATCAAGACCGTATCCGAGAGCTTCCTGATTGTCCTGGGGCGGCTGTCCTTCGCCGCGTTCCGGGCTTTCCGTGACGAGTGCTCCAAGAAGCTGCGCAAGTTCCGCAACAATTGGCGGCATGCCAACCCGCAGGTGAATGACGTCATCGCGGCCGGCAACGCCGTCCAGCGCGAGCAGCAGGCGCGAGGCTTGCCCTGGTCGCGCGCCCTTCCCAAGCGGAAGAACCGGGCGCCGCGCCCGGAAGTCGACCCCGTGCAGCAACTTAAGGACGACTACGCTCAGCATGTGCAGGACATCGAGGCCAAGATTGCCGACAAGTATCCCGGCATCCGCATAGGCATGCGTGACCGCCTGAAGCTGTTTGCAGAACTGGGCGGCATGACCTGGGACGCCTGGCTACGACGATAGCAGTCCACCCTTCCTGATTCCCCACCCAGCGAGCCCGCCACGGGCCGCTGCGGCCTCGCTGCGCCCTTCCTCCCCGCAACACCCTCACAACCCCCTTCCTGACGCCCAAAGACCCCTGAAATCGCCCCGCATCCACCTTGCCACCGGCCGGGTTTCGCCGGCAGTTCCTCACTCCCCTGTGGATATGAAATTTAAGTGAATCGAGATGGCATTTAAGACGCCCCGATTCAGATTTAGGTGGTGAATGTTCTCTCCCACATCTTCTTTAAAGCTCCTAGGAGAAGGGTCAGCCGCTAAAGCGGCCGCCCCTGTTCTTATGCCTCGGCAAGCCGAGAGCTGTTTTCCTGGGCAGGCGCACGCGCCTGCAACTATGCGCGCCGCACTTCGTGCCTACGGCACGGCGGTCGCAAGGGTGCCCGCTGAAACGCCGGCGCCCGCCGGCGGATTCTCGCGCCGCTCCGGTCGCTGTGCGCCGCCCACCTCCCAGTACATGCCCCAACGTGCCACGGCTGCTTCGCTCCCTCACGGCGCCCGCTTCGCGTGCGTCGCCCTCACGCCGCCAGGCTGGACAGTAACGGGGTGGGCTTGCCCTCGGAGCCCGGCGGATGCTTTGGGCGGTGGGCGGATTCTTCGTCTGTCCGAGTGTTATTTAGCTAAATAGCGATTGAGCTATTTAGCTAAATATGTAGAATGGACCTTAGCCCGGACGCTCGTCTGGGGAAGGAAAAGGAACCTCTCGCCATGGCCCGTGCCGCCCGCTCACCGAAAGCTCAGCGCCTGGAAGACACGCCGGAATTTGCCGCCGCGTTGGCGGCGCTGCCGGATTCCGTGGATGAGCTGCCCTGCATTGCCGATCAGATGGAGCTGGTTTTCCATGACGCCATGCTTGCCGGGGATGAGGCGGCCCGTCAGGAGGCGATCACGACCTATGAGGCCGTCATCTACAAGATGAACGGCGGCACGTTCTTCGGTTGCAAGGCGAACTGCGATAGCCCGGCCTGGGTGCTGATGGAGCGGCACGCGGCCGAGCCCGGCCAGGTGCCGCGCTGGGGGCAGAAAGGTGAGTTCCTGGTCACGCTGGCGGACGGCTTGCGCATCTATGTGCGCTTTCTGAATGGCGGCCTGTCGATGAATGGCGCTATCGAGCTGCACGCGGTCGACGTTGGGAAGCCCTTCCCGTCGAGCAGCGGCTACCGCCACCATTACTTCCAGTTGGCGAGTCACGAAGGCCGGTCCGTCGCCGAAGCGGTGCGCCTGGAGATCGAGCATTGCGTCACGCACTTCGGCCTGACGGATCTGGATGGCCCGGTGGCGAAGAACCATCTTCCCGCCTGGCTGACAGCCGCGCTGGCCAGCGAGCAGGCTGACGGCCAGTTGTCGATGTTCGCGGACCAGCCGCCGGCGAAGCGCCGTGGCCGGCCGGCCACCGGAAAGGCCAAGCCCGCCGCGCAGCGCGCCAAGGAATACCGTGACCGCCAGCGCGAGAAGCGCGCGGAAGCTGAAGCCATTGGCGTGTCACCGACTGGCGATCGCAAGCTTGATGAAGCATTTCAGAGGCCGGGCCATATCGGAAGGGAGAAAGAGTCCCTGCGGAACCTGGTGCTGATCTGCACGCTTCGGCGGCGCAACTCCCAGCACGCCGAGCTTATTCGCACCATTCAGGGGCTTCAGGCGCGTTTGCGGGCTGCGGGCCTGAGTGATGAGGTTCCCGCCCAGGGCTTTAAGGGGCAGCCTTATTACTGGAACGAGAATCCGCCGGTTGATTATCGGCCTACAGGCCCTGAAGGGGACTCGACCCCGCATTCGAGCGAGGAGGAAGCGATTAAGTGGGCTCCCAACTATGCCGAGCAGGAGGACGCCGGACGATTGGCTAGGGCTCTGGAGGAAGAGCGCGCCAAAACTGAACAGTTGAAGCACCGTATTCGCGGGCTTGAAAACGAAAACGCTCTGGTGGTCGCCGAGCGCACCAAGGCCTTTGCTGAGGTAGACCGCGTGCGTGAACTTCTGCAGGCGGTGGAAACTGAGATTAATGCATTGGCGTGACCCGTCACGGAAACACGCAAAGGAGCCCGCTGTCGGGGGCGGCCGGACGAGCAAGGTCACAATACTTTTCAATGACTTACGAATTTATGGAAACCGCGAAGGAGCCCACCCCGCTATGAGTACGATAGCCCGCAAGGCCAAGCCCGCCTCGCCGCCGGCAGGAGCCCAGACGATGGACAACGCTAAAGCAGTGTTCAAGCGCCGCAAGGTGGTCGGTACGCCCCAGGCCGCCGGAGACCACGGCAAGCAAGAGTGGTGGTGCAAATTGGAATGCGGCCATTCGACCATCGCCACGGGCCGCCAGTGGCGCCGCCCCAAGACCGTGCTTTGCCCGCTCTGCCCGTAGTCAACGAACGAAAAGGAACCCGCCCCGGCGATCACCGGAGCGCATACAGCGCCGCCGGCGCCGGCAGCGGGGCCGGGTGATCGTGCAGCAGTTGGTTATGGAGCATCGGCAGCAGGACAAGGATCAGGGGGAACAGGTAATCGCGCATCGTTGGCGCCTCGGTAGTGGATTCAGTGCTGATCCTGCTGTCACGACGTGGGCCGATCCTCTTGGGTTTTTCCCGGGCGAGGGCGAAGGGTGTCACGAGTGCGTCGCTGGCAAGCGCCGCTGGTCCGTGTCCGACTGCGCGTAACGGGGGCTGTTCAATCGGCCCCACAAGAGCCCGCCCTTCGGTGGGCTTTTTGCTGCGCCCTGGTTGCCAGCTCGCCGGGCGATGGCCTGCCACTACCCACCATGTGGCGGAAGCGCTGTCCAGCTGGGGTACACCCTAAGCGGCCCCTTTCGGTTTGCGCGGACAGCGTAAGGTTAGGGTTCCCAATTGCATTTCCTTACACATTCTGGATAAGGTTTAGGCCCCATCCTTACACTTCGCCCAAGGAAGCCCGATGCAAGGAATCCGTATCGGCTATGTCCGCGTCAGCAGCGACGACCAGAATCCCGAACGCCAGTTGGATCAGGTTAAGGTCAGCAAGCTGTTCGTCGACAAGGCGTCCGGCAAGGACACCGAGCGGCCGCAGCTGCGCGCCATGCTCGACTACATCCGCGAGGGCGACACCCTGCTGGTTCACAGCATGGATCGCCTCGCGCGCAACCTGGATGACCTTCGGCGCCTGGTGCAGGGGCTGACGCAGCGCGGTGTGCGCGTCGAGTTCATCAAGGAGGGCATGATCTTCACCGGCGACGATTCCCCGATGGCCACCCTGCTGCTGTCGGTCATGGGCGCTTTCGCGGAGTTCGAGCGGGCGCTACTTCGTGAACGGCAGCGCGAAGGCATTGCCCTGGCCAGGCAGCGCGGCGCCTATCGAGGTCGCAAGCGCGCCCTGTCTGATGAGCAGGCCACGGCCCTCCGTCGACGTGCAGCGGCCGGCGAGACAAAGGCCGGGCTTGCACGCGAGTTCGGAATCAGCCGGGAAACGCTTTACCAGTACCTTCGCGATTAGCGGTTTAGCTAAAAAGCTATTTAGCTTCGAATGCGAACATGTGATCCGTCACGAAAATAAAAGCCCCGCATGTGCGGGGCTCGTTCGTTTCGGTGGGCGGCTACTTCCGTGCCGGCAGCTTGTCCAGACTAGCCTGCAGGACCTCGGCCCGTGCTTCGGCCACCTGGGCTCGCGACTCGATGGCTATGGCCGCGTCGCGCGCCTCGCTGAGCTGTTTGCCCTGGGTGGTCAGGGTGGCTTTCTGCGTCTTCACCGTTTCCAGCTGGATGGCCAGATCCTGAGCCAGGCGCTCGCGCTCGGCCTTGCCGGTGGCCAGTTGGTCGCCCTGGGCGCGAACCTCGGCCTGCAGCTGCTTGAGCTGCGCAGCATCCTCGGCCTGCCGCTTCTCGGCAGCCTGCAGGGCGCCGGCGGTTTGGGCCTCCCGCTCGCGTGCCACGCGCTCGGCCTGAGTGACCTTCTCCAGTTCGGCCTGTAGTGCCGTCTCGCGCTGGGAGGCCTTCTTCGCTGCTTGATCGTGCGCCTTCTCGGCCTGCGCGCTGCGCTCGCGCAACTGGGCCAGTTCCACTTCCAGCGCCTGGCGGGCCTTCTCGCTGGTGGCCAGTTGGCCGGCGAGGTTGTCGCCTCGCGCCTGGCTCTGCTCCAGCAGGTCTTCCAGTTCCTCGACCGCCAGGCTGGCGTCGGCCAGTTCGCGTTCGGCCTGCTCGCGCTGCTCGCCGGCGGCGCGCACCACCTCGGTGACGCGCCGCTCGGCGGCCTTGACGGTCTTGTCGTTGAGTTCCACCGCCAGCCGCTGCAGCTGCTCGACCAGCGCGCGGCTGACCGCTTCCAGTTCCTCGGCGACCTCGATGGGAAGTTCCGCCACCGGCACCGCTTCCACTTTTGCCTGTCCTGCCAGGTACTCGTCCCATACCTGCTTCAGTCGGCGCGCCTCGCCGCCGCCCACGGCCTTGCGCAGGGCAAAGGCGGTGATGTTGCGGCCGGCGTTCTGCAGGCTAAGGCCGGCAGCAATGACTTGCTCGGTGGTGTACTCGGCGGGGCGCATGTGGTGTCTCCTATAGAGTGATGAAGGAAGTAAAGCACACGAAAGAAAAGAAAGTAAGAAATAAACAAAGAAAGTAAGAAATAAAAAAGTTTTGCGTGACGCATCACGCGGAGCGTGGGCGCGGTAGAGTCCGAGCTTTGTAGGGAGGGAACCGATGGAATTGATTCAGTCGATGGCCGCTGACTTGGCGCGGCGCAACAGCAGCCAGCTGCAGGCGGCCGCCCTAGAAGGTCTGGATGTGCGGCCGCTAGTGGCGCGTCAGCAGCAACGCCGCGAAGAGTTGATGTCGGCCTGGAGCGAAGCCGAGCAGATTGAATTCCTGGAGGCCTATGCCGAGGCCATGCGGGCGCTGAGTAACGAAGCGCAGGAACAGGCGCAGGTGGCTATCCAGCAGATCGCCGCTGAAGATCGCCGGCGCAGCGGCAGCAGTATCACCTGGGGCGTGTTGCTGCTGGTGTTCGCGATGCTGGTGTTCCTGCTCCGCTGAGCATGAAAAAGCCCCGCAGGTGCGGGGCTTGTCGGATGTGACGGGTTATTCCCAGGCGCCCGGGGTGAATCCGTGCGCGGCCATGTCGGCTTCCACCAACTGGCGGATGTAGTCCTTGCGAGTCATGCGCCGTTGCTTGATGAACAGATCCGCCATGAACTTCCAGTCTGCCGGCATCTTCATGTTGAAGTCGGCGACTTCGCCTTTGGCGGCGCGCTGGGTGTTGTTGCCGGCGGTGGCGGACTCGGCGCGGATGCTGGCCGGCGGCTCGCCCTTGGTGCTGGTGCGGCGCGGCGGCGGTGCGGCGAGTGGTGCGGCGGCGGGGGCTTTCTTGGTAGTCATGAGCGGTGTCCTGTCGCGGGTCTGCCTGAAATGGTAATAGCTATTTAGCGTTTTCGCTAATTATTTCGGACCCAGTCCGGACAGGTAGGTGATGACGTTGCCGACCACCGTGCGCGCCTGTTCGCGCAGGCTCGGGTAGGGGCATTCGATCAGCGTCAGGCCGAGGTCATGTGCCCGGCTGAAGCCGGCCTTTTTCGGCACGTCGCCGGCAATGGAGCCGAAGCGGGTCTTGTTCAGATAGGTGTGTGCGTCGGCGATTTCGGCCGCGCTGCTGTTGGTCAGAGCAAGAACGAAGCGGATGCGCTCGGCGGGTACGCCGTCGACATCGTGCAGCTGGTTCGCCAGGGTTACCGCCGGTTCCATGTCATCGAGCGAGGGGCCGGTGGGGATCAACACCAGATCGGCGGCCTTGGCCATAGCGGCGGTCGCCTTGGTGGCGTGCGGGGCGCCGTCGAAGATCATCAGGTCACAGGCGGCGGCCTTGCTCAGCGCCTGGCTGACGTTGCCGAACTGGCGGACGGTGAATAACGGGTCATAGCCGTTGCGCAAGCGCTTGCTCAGGCGCCCGGTGGACGTGCCCTGGTCAACGTCCATGTCGGCAATCTCGGTGACCCAGCCGGACTGGGCGTAGGCCGCCGCGAGGGCGGTGGATAGACCGGACTTCATGACGCCGCCTTTCTGCGAAACGACCGCGATAATCTGACCCATTGCTAAATCTCCCTTTCGCTAAATAGCTAAAGTGCTAATCGTGAAAGGGAGTATAGGGCGGTCGTTGGCGGAATCAAGCTATTTAGCAGAATAGCTATTTAGCTCTTAGGCGTAGAGGCGGGAGCCGCCTGCTGTGGAGGGTGCGGCACTGCGAATCACGCGCGCGGTGCCATTGGCCTCGCGGCTGCGCCGTTGAGTGCGGTTGCGCAGGTCATGGCTGTGATCCAATTCGGCGACAAAGGTCATGGCCAGCAGCAGCGATAGGCAGCGGGGTATCAACACGCCCAGGACGAAGCCGCGGGCGATCATGTGCGGCTTGCTCTTGGCGCCCAGCTTGGCGCGAATCGCCGACTCAATGTCGCCCAGGTCGTCACGCTCGACGCCGACGCGGGCGGCAACCTCGGACGGCTTGAGGCCGTCGGCGAGGCCGGCCAGCACAATCAGTTCGCGGGTAGTGAGGTTCTGGCCGGCTTGGCCGATCACGTCTTCGCCGATGTACTGATATTGGGTCATGGGGGACATCCTTGTCGGGCGCTGGGCCTAGTCGTGGTCGGCGGAGGGGGTGGCGTGTTCGGCGGTGGCCAGTTCGGCGATGGCGCGGCCGATTGCGTCGAGGCGCTGGCGGGCCTCGCAGGCGAGGGTGGCCATGTTTTCCAGCACCTCTTCAGTGGCTTCGCCTTCGGAAAGCGCCAGGCGCGCGAGTGCTTCCAAGCCGGCGAAGGTTGCCACTTCGCCGCGAATGGCCTGGTACAGCCGCTTACGGCGCGCGTCGTTGAGCTGGAGTACGGGCGGTTTAGGGGTGGCGGGGGATACAGCATTGTGTGGCATGGTGTTCGAGTCCTTCAGAACGTGCGTTTTGCAGTGTAGTCTTACACTTTAAGTGTAAGTTTATAATAAAAGAAATGGCGGGAAGCCATCTCTTTTCGTTGGTCAGCGGGGGCGATTATGACTGATGCGGTACACGCGACCGATGATTTCCTGATCCGCCAGTTGCTCGGCGCTCATCTGCGTATCGGGGAAGGCCGCCGTATCTTGAGCGGAGATTGTGTAGCTGCCGTCGAGGTTGGGGCGCACCCAGCGGAACCAGACGGTTCCGTTCACCGCCAGCGCGTATAGGTCGAAATTCTTGATCGAGACCGCGCGGCGATCTATCAGCACTTCGTCGGATTGGTCTACGACCCCCTGCATGGTGGTGTCCGGCGCCCAGGCTGCCAGAAGTTGCTCCGGGTCCAGTCCGCGTTCGATCAGCCAGTTGGCCCGGTACGCGCAACTTGGCCCGCTGGGCGTGGTGCTGATGTGGGTGCCGCTGCGCTGGCTGTAGTAGGTGGTGGGCGGAATGATCAGGCGTTCATCGTTGTCGTCGAGGCCGGCCAGCCAAGCGGCGGGCACCCCGTAGACCTTGGCGCAGTCCTTAAGCTGCTCCAGTTTCGGAGTGCGGATCTCCAGTTCCCAGTTCGAATAGCGGGACGCGGGGATGCCGAGGCGATTGCCAGTTTCCTCATAGGTCCATCCGGCCATCTGGCGGCATTTTCGTAAGCGTTGTGCGATCAGCGTTTTGATTTCGGACATATGGACTTAGCTCTACGGTAGCCAACGGCGGCAGGGCGCCGGAAGCGGTTACACATAAAGAAAGAATATTACACTTGGGGTGTAAAATAGCGCAAAAATAGCTTGCGACCGTGTGAAAGTGCGCGCTAGAGTTACACCTAATGTGTATAGGAGGGTTCCATTAAGTGGAACTTAACGAATGGATTGATAGCGTGGGCGGCCACGCCAAGGCAGCTGAGCTGCTGGGCGAGAAACCCCGCACGGTGTATTCCTGGTATCGCTTGGAGCGCGCACCGTCCTTCCTCGCCGCCGTTCGCATCTACACGTCCTCGGGCCGCAAGGTGGACTTCAACGGCATCTACATGCCGCTGCTGCGCAAGCTGTTTCCGGAGTTGTTCGGCAAATGAGTGCCGCCCTTCTGCTCCCGTCCGATTTGTCTATGCAGGTGGTCTTCCAAGGCCAGCTGCTGACCTTGGGGCGATACCTGCGCGTGCTAGAACTGGCCGCCCAGCGCCCAGCCCTTGGCGGTGTGATCAGCCTGCCGTGGTCGGATTGGCTGTCTCTGCTGGACTGCACCGATACGGCTTTGCGTGACTTCTTCGCCGCAATGCAGCGGGCGCGGCTGCTCGGCTTCGATGCCGATGGCGTCGTCACCGTGCTGAACTTCGCCGAGCTGATCCCCGCGCCGCCGGCCTACTTCCTCTTTACCGACGCGCAGCAGGTTGCCAACTGGTGCGCTATCGAGCTGGGCGCGCCGCCCAGCGTGCTGAGCGATCCGCACACCCAGCAGCTGTTCCGCCGCTGGGTCGCTACCCATGTCACCCGCGAGGAACTGGAAGCGGCCGCCCAGGCGGCTGTCGCGAATAGCCAGAGCCTTAGCCCGGCCGCGCTGCACGAGCAGTTGCAGGTCATCCGTAAAGACCGCATCGAGAAAGCGAGAAACCCTTGAAGAAACTGCTTATTGGGCTGGTCGGTGGCCGCCCGGGCATGCGTGCCGAAATTTCCGACACCTTGGTGCAGGATGGCCATGCCCAGCTGGCCGCCTGGGGCGACCATGATGGTTATGGCGAACACACCCGCGACATGCGGCTGGCCGGGGTTCTGGAGGGTGTTGGCCAGTTGCCGGGTGGCGGTCTGATCGTGACCAACGTCGACAGCGACCGGGAAGCCCAGCGCATCCGCCGGGCCGGCGGCCAGCTGTGGCACATCATGGGCGGCCAGCCGCATGGTTTCGTGGCTATCCTCCCCGGCGAGCCGCTGGTGAGCCTGTGCCGCGACCCGCAGCGTCCGCACTGGCGCACTCCGCTGCAGGCGTTGTCCGAGCTGCAGCTGTCGCGGCGCCGGCTGCCGAAAACCATCGGGGCCTGACGATGGCGAAACGACAGGACGCGGAGCGCTTGAATGCCCTGCTGGAGTCCTGGGCGCGCTGGAGTGAAGGCGGTGGCGCCTATGTCCTCGGTGGGGGTGGAAAGTCCCTGCTCGCGCGCTGGATGGACACCAAGGGCTACATTGTCTTCGGTGGCTCGGCGGGCTCGGCCTCGGTGAATGACGAGATTGAGGCGCGCATCAATGACCTGGTGACGCAGCTGTTCGCGGAGAACGAACTGCGCGCCGACGTGCTGCGCCTGGAGTATTCCGCCGGCTGGTATGTGGTGACGGTGCGCCGGAGCCTGCGCGGCTACGACCCGCGCGGCCTCGACCAGCTGCAGAAGGCCTATCACCTAGGCATTTCCCTGCGCACCTACGAACGCCGCCTGGCCGAGGCGCGTGAGTTCATCAAGGTGGGGCTGGGTCTATGAACCGTCCCGTCTATTGCCGTACCAGCGGCGCACCAATCCCCTGCGGCTGCCTGCGCTGCACGTCCCCAGCACCGGAGAAGAAGCAATGAACAGCGAACGAGTGGAGACCACCGGCCCGGAGTTGGATGCCCTGGAGGTGTATGACTACCTGGGGCGCAAGGTCGAAGCCGATAGCAAGGCGGCCATGTTCGTGAGCCGATGGGAGGCCGGGCGCATCGTTGCGGCGCTGCGCTACAAGGCTGAGCTGTACGACGAGGTGTGGGAGCTTGTCACCAGCAAGGGCTATATGAACGTCACGACGGCCATCGCCAAGCTGGAACAAGAGCGCGATGCTCTGGCGGCTATGGTGGCCGAAAAAGACCCGTTCGGCGCGAAGCTGACATCCATCACCGAAAAGCTAGACCGCTGCATGCAGCTTGCCGCCCAGGCGAAGCCGGCGCCGCACGTGCTGGAAGTCGTCATCGCGCTACGCGAGGCCGTCGATTATCTGGGCATCAATTTCAATAACACGATCTGCAGCGGGTCGAAACTGCATCGTAGGTTGAGCGAAGCGCTCGCCGCCGCGCCGGAGGCGGGGTCATGAGCATGGAATGCCCGTTTGTGTTCGTGGCGGACGGAATCATGGTCAATGGCACCCAGGTGTTTGACCCGACGCGCGAAGCCGACGTGCCTAGAACTGAGCGCAGCGACCGCTTCTGCCGCAACACGACGGCCGGCACCCTACCGGTAGCGCATGCCCTCCGGCACGTGACCGAGCGCGCTGACAGCCACCACCGAGGTGGCCGCTACGGCTACACCGAACTGTGCTGCGATGCCCTGGTGTTACACGTCGAGGCCCTGCAGGCATTCGTCAACGACCTCTGCGAGCACCACGCTCAGCCCATGGGGCCGGCCAAGACCGCCGAGCATTACCAGCTGATGCACCGCCTGGAGCAGCTGCGCCAAGGCTTCCAGCCCCTGAAAGGGCAGGGGGTGGCCGCGATGAAGTAGTCACCCGGTCAGGCATCGCGCCTGACCCTTGTTGCCGCGTACCTGTCCTCACTCAGCCGGCCGCCGGGCTGCAGAGGCGGCAGCAAGGTATCCGACCCCGTAGGCCCCATGACCACCCATGCCGCGCAGATAGGCCGGGTGCGAGGGAAGCCCCAGGCCACCCCATAGAACCGCCGGCCGTGATCTGCCACGAAAGGCGGACCCGATACCCCACCCTAACGCCATGCGCAGGTTTCGCGCAGGGCGTTCGTTTGCCTGGAGAAAGGGATGGAGCGACCCAAGACCCTCGTTGTTCAGTTGTCCGATGCGGCGATTAAGCGTCACGCGAACGATATTCACGTCACCCAACTGCGCGATCCGCGTCACCCGCTGCGCTTTCGCTACAGCCGATCCACCCGCGAGCGCGGCAGCTGGCACGTGGTCAAGTTCACCGGCGGCCGTGATGTCTGGCGCAAGGCCGGCAACTTCCCTGAACTGACCTTCAAGGCGCTGCTGGCCGCCTTGCCCGAGATTCAGCAGCGCCTCGCCGCTGACCTGGCCAATGCCACCGCCATCGTCACCACCTGGCAGACCGTCGGCGACCTGCTGCGTTGGTACCGCCAGCGCGCCGAGGAAGACCGCAACCTGTCGCAGGATCGCCGCGACAACGTGCGCAGCCAGATCAATCGCCACCTGTTGCCGGCGCTCGATGCCATCGCCCTGGGCGAGCTGGATAAGGCCCTGCTCGATCAGCGCCTGTATCGCCCGCTCCAAGCCGAGTATGAGTTGTCCACCGTGCGCGCGGTGTTCCAGACCCTCAAGGCCGCTTTCGCGGTAGCCCTGGCCCTGAAGAAGATCACCACCAACCCGCTGCTCGCCGTGACCTTCCGCGACTTCACCAAGGCCAAGATCCAGCCCAAGGATGGCCGCCTGACCACCGACCGGGTGCGTGAGCTGTTCGCTCAGCTGGCCGAGCATGTCAGCGCCGGGCGCCTCGATCATGTGGCGCTGTTCGTCCTGATGCTGGCCCACGGCACGCGCATCAACGAAACCCGTCAGGCCAAATGGGTCCACTTCAGCGAACTGGCCCGCCAGTGGCGTTTGCCCGCGGCCGACATCAAGACCCGCCGCGCGCATAGCCTGCCGCTGACCGCCCAGATGGAAGCCTTCCTGGCCCGGTACCGCGAACACCTGATCCGTCAGAGTGGTGCCTTGCCGGCTTACCTGTTCCCCGGCAGCCAGTCCGGCAAACCGATCAGCAAGCGCAGTGCGCAGAACGTCTTCGCCGTGCTCGGCACCGGCGAATGGACCAGTCACGACCTGCGCAAGCTGTGCCGCTCGGCTTGGGCCGATATGGGCGTCGAGTACCTGACCGGTGAACGCCTGGTCAACCACGCCCCGCAGAACCTCGATGCCACCTACATCCATTCCACCCTGGAAGGGCAGAAGCGCGTCGCCCTGGAGCGCTGGCATGCCTGGCTCGATGAACAGGGCTTCGCGCTGATCCACGGCCGCGCCCTTTCGTTTGGCACCCATGCCGCCGAGACATATCCGAGACAGCCGGAAACCCTCACACCCAGCCACCTCAGCAACGGCGCGGGCTCCAGCCCCTCCGCTGCATCTATGACAAAGGAAGACGCACGACCATGAAGGCCGCTATCCGTAAGCTATTGAGCAAGGTTCGCCGCGCGCGCCGGTTTCACTACTACGCGCTGTCGTTCATGGAGTCTCGGCCAGGCGCGGGGACCGTCCATGCGGCCACCTACTGCGGCTGGTCAGACCGCGCCGTCAGCAAGCCGCGCATCGAGTGGGCGAAAGAGGCCGCCGGGGTGGGTGCCGGGGCCGTGCTGCTGTCGTGCTGCTACCTGGGGCGGATGACGCGGGCGGAAATGCTCGGGGAGTGCGAGGCGTGACGGGTAACGCGAAGAAGAGTCCCGAAGCGATCCGCCAGCAGCGCCACCGCGAGCGGGTGAAGGAGGCGGGATTGAAGGAGGTGTCCACCGTCCTCGGGCCGGCCGAGCTGGCCATGCTGGAAGAAGGCTGTCAGGTGCGGGGCGGCCTCGACGGGCCGTATGAGGTGGCCGAATACCTGGCGGCGCTGATCCGCGAGGACAATGCGCGCCTGAAAGGGCAGCTGGCCGAGGCGCGCCAATGGCCGTGCCGGCAATGCGGCAAGCCGCTGCCGCAGGGCTGTGGCGGGGCCTTCAAGGGGGAGCTGGCCTGTCTGCATACGCCCACCGCCTGGAAGCTGCAGATCCCGGCGCAGACCGTCGAGGCGTGACGGGTCACGCGAAATCGGGTAATCAGGGCGCGCGACTACTACACCTTTTGTGTTTATTGCTACACAAATAGCTTGACCGGGTTGGCGGACAGGTCTATCGTTCGCCCTATCGTGGCCATTGACCCGTCACGACGCGACAGACCGATACCCTGACGCATTGCTAGTCACACTGATTCGCCCCGGCCTAACCGCCGGGGCTTTTTTTCGCCTGGAGAAAAGCCGCGATGAGCACCACCGACACCATTCTTGCCGCGCCGCCGGTGGCCGCTACCGGGGCCACCCTGCTGGGATTCACCCTGTCCGACTGGGCTTGTGCCCTGACCATCATCTACACCGGCCTGCTGATCGCCTGGCACGTGAAAACCAAGTGGCTGGCCAAGACTCCGGCGGCGGACGGTCAATGAGCCTGCCGCGTGGCCTCAAGCTGCCCTTGGCCGGCAGCGCCCTGGCGATCGCCTCGGCGCTGCTGGCGTTCTTCGAGGGTGACCGCCTGGTGCCGTACCTCGACAGCGGCGGCGTACCGACCGACTGCCGGGGCAATACCGACGGCGTGCGCATGGGCGTGACGCGCACGCAGGCTGAGTGCGATGCGATCAATCAGCGCAACCTGCTGCGCGTCACCACCGGCGTGGATCGCCTCATTACGGCGCCGGTGACCGTGCCCTGCCGGGCGGCACTGTACGACTTCGCCTACAACGCCGGGCTCGGCAACCTGCGCGGCTCGACCCTGCTGCGCAGGCTGAATGCCGGGGACCAGCACGGCGCCGCTGCCGAGTTCGACCGTTGGGTGTATGTGCGCGGGAGGGATTGCCGCCTCCCCGGCTCCAACTGCGCGGGCATCGTGACGCGCCGATCCGTCGAGCGCTGGCTGTGCGAGGTGTAGTCGTGACGCGAACGCAAATCTACGCCCTGCGCTTTGCGGACGGTCGCTCGACCACCGTGCTGGATATGGATGGCGAGCCGCCCGAGCTGGTCATTCCTGGACTGATCGCCCGTTTCGCGGCGGGCTATGTCGTCGAGGTGCTGCATGTCCGACCTTCCTGACATCCCGTTGGGGCGCGTGACGCGCTGCCTGCTGCTGGTCAGCCTGATGTCGTGGGTGCTGGTCGCCGGCGGCGCCTGGCTGTTCTGGAGGTGGCTGCGTGGATAGTCGCCTTGTGATGGGCGCGGTTCTCGCCGCCGCCCTGGTGCTGTGGTGGTCCGATCACCGCGCCGCCGAAGGGCGCGCCGAGCTGCTGACCGTGCAGCGCGACCATGCCGCCCAGGCCGCCGACGAGCGCGCGGCCACGGTCGCCACTCAGCGTGAGCAGCTGGCCCAGCTGGCCGAGGTGGGCGCCGAGCTGACCCGCTTCCGCCAGACCCTGGCGCGGCAGGGTGAGGAACAGGCCCGCCAACTGAAGGAGTTGAAAGCCCATGACCAAGCTGCCGCGCTGTGGCTGGCTGCTGGCGTGCCTGCCTCTGTTGGCCGCCTGTTCGTCTACCCCGAAACCACCGACCCCGACGCCTACCGTCCGTTGCCCGCTGACCCTGTGCCGGCTGCCGGGCCTGTCGGTGCCGACGATTAACGAGGACTGGACCGCGCGCGAAGGCGTGCTGGTCACCGAGCTGCGAGCCTGCGCCAAGCAGGTGCAGCAGTGCATCAACACTCAAGCCATCACCGAGGATTAGCGATGGACAACCAGCACAAGAAGATTTCCGGCTACCGCGACCTGAGTCAGGCCGAGATCGACGGAATGAACGAGATCAAGCAGCTGGAAGCCAGGGCGGGAGAGTTGTTCAAGAAGGTCGCCCAGGTAGAGGGTGTGGACCAGCGCCTGCTGTCGTTGGCTAAGACCAATCTGCAGCAGGGCTTCATGTGGTTCGTGCGCTCCATCGCCAAGCCCTCCGATCCGTTCGCCTGACCGCCATGCCGCCCAAACCACCGAGGCCGTGCCGCACGGCGCTCTGCGCCCGCAAGACGACTAGCCGCTCCGGCTACTGCGATGCCCATGCGCATCTGGCGAGTGGCTGGAACCAGCCGGGACGGCAGACGGCCGAGCAGCGCGGCTATGACTCCGAGTGGCGCAAGCTGTCCGCAGCCATCCAGAAGCGCGACCGCTACCTGTGTCAGCCGTGCCTGAAAACAGGGTGCGTGACACCGAGTTCAGCCACTGACCACGTCATTCCGAAGGCAGAAGGCGGCACCGACGCCCCGCAGAACCTGCAGGCGATCTGCACCGAGTGCCACAAGACGAAGACGATGGCCGAGCGTGACCGGGCATTGGCTTTTTCGAGAAATCGCAGCGAAAAGGCTTGACTTTCGCCGATCTGGCGCCGAGCAGGCCGGGCGAGGGGAGGGGGTGGGTCAATCTCTGCAGCCTTCGCGCTCAAACACCGAGCCCCCAGCCTTTTTTACACAGCCGCGAAATAAAAAATTCTGATAGGGCGCTACTTCGCTAAATAGCGATTGAGCTATTTAGCTTTTTGGCGATTCCGGAGGGGCACGCGATGACGAAGCGAGCACCGGGCGGCGGCCGCAAGGCCAAGCCCACGGCGCTCAAGGTGCTGCAGGGCAACCCGGGCAAGCGTGGCCTGAAGAAGGACGCGCCGGCCCCGCCGCCGCTGACCGAGGTGCCCGAGCCGCCGGAATGGCTGGCCGACCTCGGCCCCTGGGGCGTCGAGGCCTGGGAGGCGGTCGCGCCCTGGCTGACTCGCGTCGGCATCTTGACCAGCGCCGACCACCACAACCTTGAAGCCTTCTGCGCGGCCTACCAGCGCTGGCGGATGGCGGAACAGGAAATCGCCCGCGAAGGGCTGACCGTGCTGACGGTAAAGGGCGACTTGAAGAAGAACCCCGCCTGCACCGTGGCCAATGAATCGCTGCGGCAGATCGCGAGCTTCGGTGCTGCCCTCGGCCTGGACCCGTCCAGTCGCGCCCGGCTGATCGGCGGCGGCGCCGTGGCCAAGCCGGAAAACCCGTTCCTTGTGCTGAAGGGAGGCCGGGCCGGCACTAAGTGAGTTGACCCCATGGCCAGTTACCCGAACGTGAATGGCGCGAACAAGTACGCGCGCGACGTGGTAACGGGGAAGATTCCGGCCTGCGAGTTTGTCCGCCGGACCTGCCAGCAACACCTTGACGACCTGGCGGCGTCGAAGAAGCGCGCCTTCCGGTGGCGCTTCGACCGCGACATCGCCGAAGCGGTGTGCGAGTTCATCCAGCTGCTGCCGCATGCGAAGGGGAAGTGGGCGGCGCGGCGCGAGCTGATCGAGCTGGAGCCCTGGCAGCAGTTCATCTTCTGCTGCGTGTTCGGCTGGGTATCGAAGAAAACCGGGCTTCGGCGTTACCGCGAGATCTACATCGAGGTGCCGCGCAAGAACGGCAAGTCCGTTTTGGCCGCCGGTGTTGGCCTGTACATGCTGTGCCTGGATGGCGAGTTCGGCGCCGAGGTTTACTGCGGTGCGACCACCGAGCGGCAGGCCTGGGAGGTGTTCCGCCCGGCGCGGCAGATGGTGCGCCGCACGAAGCAGCTGATCGAGGCCTTCGGCATTCAGGTGTCGGCCAAGAACCTGTCGATCATCGACGACGAAAGCAAGTTCGAACCCCTGATTGGCGACCCCGGCGACGGCCAGTCGCCGAGCTGCGCGCTGGTCGACGAGTTCCACGAACACGACTCGCCGGCGCTGTACGAAACCATGCTGACCGGCATGGGCGCCCGCGAGCAGCCGATGATGTTCGCCATCACCACGGCCGGCTTCAACATCGCCGGCCCTTGCTACATCCAGCGCGCGCAGGTGATCGACAAGCTGCGCGGCACGGTCCCGAATGATGAGCTGTTCGGGATCATCTACACCATCGACGACGGGGACGACTGGAAAGACCCCAAGGTGCTGCGCAAGGCCAACCCGAATTTCGGCGTGTCGGTCGGCGACGAGTACCTGCTGAAGCGTCAGGCCGATGCTACCCGTTACCCGTCACGGCAAAACGCATTCAAGACCAAGCACCTCAACATCTGGGTCAGCGCGAAAGAGGCCTGGCTGAACCTGGCCGACTGGGAGGCCTGCGGCGACTCTAGCCTGTCGCTGGAGGATTTTCGGGGCCAGCCCTGCTGGCTGGGTGTGGATCTGGCCAGCAAGTCGGATATCGCGGCGGTTGCCCTGGTGTTCCGCGACAAGGTCGAGCGGCAGGACGGTAGCGGGCGCCTGGTGGATCGCTGGACGGTGTTCTGCCGTTCCTACCTTCCAGAAGGGGCGATAGTGCGTGCCGACGCCAACCAAGGCGCCTATGAAACGTGGTCGAACGCCGACCGCCTGATCGTCACCGACGGCGAGGAAATGGACTTCGACCTGATCCGCGACGACATCGCGGAGCTGGCCAAGCAGTTCGACATTCAGGAAATCGCCTACGACAAATGGCGCGCGACCCAGCTGTCCCATCAGTTGATGAAGGACGGTGCCGAGGTGGTCGAGGTGGGTGGTGGCATCCAGACCATGAACCTGCCCATGCGCGAGCTGGAGGCGGCGCTGCTGTCGCGGCGCTTCCGGCATTCGAATGACCCGGTGCTGACCTGGATGGCCGGCAACGTGGTGACCAAGGAATACCGGGGCTGCCTGACGCCGATGAAGGCGGACGAAGGCAAGACCAATCTCCGCAAGATCGACGGCATGGTCGCCACCCTGATGGCCATGTCGCGCGCGCTGATGGCCGACGGCGTCATGCCGACCGTGCTGGATACCCTCGACGAAGACGACATTTTGGTGATGTGACCATGAAAAAGATGCTTCCCGAGCTGATCGGGACGGCAGGCCTTGCTCTGCTCGGCGGCGGCCTCTGGCTGCAGTTCGGGCTGGGCTGGGCCTGCGTTTGGGCTGGCGGGCTGATGATCGTCGGCGCCCTGGCGGCGTCGCGCAAAGGGGGTGGCGGATGATCTTCGGACAGATTGCGCAGCGCAGCCTGGAGAGCCCAAGCACCCCGCTGACCGGGCAGAACCTGCACGAGTACCTGCACGAAGCGCGCGGCGCTGATGTGAACCCGGAAACGGCCATGGGGCTGCCGGCGGTATACACCTGCATCAACGTGCTGTCGGGCAGCTTGGCTCAGTTGCCACTGGTGGTGCTGCGCCGGCAGGGCGAGCGGATCGAGCCGGGCACCGACCACCCGGCGCATTACCTGCTGCACGACGAACCGAACAACTGGCAGACCTCCTACAAATGGCGGGAAACGGCGCAGGCGCACGTTTTAGGCTGGGGCAATGGCTATTCCCACCTGATCCGAGGGCGGCGCGGGGAGCTGGCCAGCATCGAACGGCGCATGCCCTGGGAAACCACCCTGGTGCAGATCGGCAGTCGCTGGGTGTATTCCAGTCGCGACGACGACGGCCGTCCGCTGGCCATCGCGCCGGAGGACATGCTGCACATTCGTGCGCTGGGTTCCGATGGCCGAACGGGGAAAAGCCCGATCCGCCAGCACGCCGAGGCCATCGGCCTGGGCTTGGCAGCGCAGCGTTACGGCAAGGATTTCTTCGACGGCGGCGGGCGTCCTACCGGCCTGGTCACGGTGAAGAATGGCACGCTGAACGACAACAGTTGGGAGCGGCTGAAGACGGTATGGAAGGCGGCCGTGGCGTCGCTGCGGCAGTCGGAAAACAAGACCCTGCTGCTGCCGGCCGACCTCGATTACAAGGCGCTGACCATCGCTCCGGAAGATGCGCAGTTCCTTGAAACGCGGAAGATGAGCCGCAGCGAGCTTGCCGGCGTCTTCAACATGCCGGCGCACATGATCAATGACCTGGACAAGGCGACCTTCTCCAATATCAGCGAGCAAGCTATTCAGTTCGTCCGCCACACCATGATGCCGTGGGTGGTGAACTGGGAGCAGGAAATCAACCGGCGGGTGTTCACCCGCGCGGAGCGCCTGGCGGGCTATTACGTCAAGTTCAACCTGGCCGGCCTGCTGCGCGGCACGCCGAAGGAACGCGCCGAGTTCTACCACTACGCCATCACTGACGGCTGGATGGACCGCAACGAGGTCCGCGCCCTGGAAGACCTCAACCCGCGCGACGGCCTCGACGAAATGCTGATCAGCGTCAACGCCAAACCGGCCAGTCAGATCGGCCAAGAGCCGCCCACGCCCACCGCTTAACCCAAGGTAACCCCATATGCATGACTTTGAACGGCGCATGCTGCCGGCGCAGCTGTGCGAGCTGCGCGCGCGCGAGGCGGACGAGGGCCAGACCCCGAAAATCGGCGGCTATGCCGCTGTCTTCGCGACACGATCCGACGTGATCTACGGCGCCTTCGTCGAGGAAGTCGCCCCCGGCGCCTTCGATAACGTGATTGGCCAGGACGTGCGCGGCCTGTTCAACCATGACCCGAACTTCCTGCTCGGCCGCACGGCCAGCGGCACGCTGCGGCTGTCACTGGATAGCCGAGGCCTGGCCTATGAAATCGACCCGCCGCCGACCCAGACCATCCGTGATCTGGTGCTGACGCCCCTGGCGCGCGGCGACATGAGCGGCAGCAGCTTCAGCTTCCGCGTCGCCGAGGGTGGCGACACCTGGCGCGAAGAAGACGGCGTGGTCATTCGCACCATTTACCGCCTCGCCGAGTTGCGCGACGTGGGGCCGGTGGCCTTCCCTGCCTATCCCGATGCCAAGGCCGCCCAGCGCTCGCTGGACGCCTGGAAACAGGCGCAGGAGGAAGGGCTACACCTGCGCGCCATTCGTGAAAAGAGCGCGCGCGCGCGCTTCCTCGAACTGCTCTGACTATCTGACCCCTGGGGGGATTCCATGAAAGACCTGAAAGACCTGAAACAGCGCCGCGCCCAGCTGGCCAATGAAATGCGCTCGATGAACGACAGCATTGGCGATGCCGAGTGGACCGGTGACCAGAAAACCAAGTGGGCCGAGATGCGTTCGGCCATCAAGGGCCTCGACGAGCGCATCGAGCGCGAAGAAGAGCTGCGCAACAGCGAACAGCGCTATATCGAAGAGCGCAGCGACGAGCTGGCCGACAAGGCGCGCCGTGACGCCGACAAGATGGCCCCGGAGGAACGCCAGGCGCACGCCTTCAATCGCCTGCTTCGCGTTGGTGCTGCCGAGCTGAGCGGCGAAGAGCGCCGCGCCCTGCAGGAGCTGCGCGCGCAGGCCGCCGGCGACGCCGCCAAGGGCGGCTATACCGTGCCGACCACCTTCCTCAATCGGGTCTATGAGTCGATGAAGGCCTATGGCGGCCTGGAGGCGGTGTGCCAGGTGCTGAACACCGAATCCGGCAACGAAATCGCCTGGCCGACCAGCGACGGCACCAACGACGAAGGCGTGCTGGTCGGTGAGAACGAGGACGCCGGCGAGAAGGATGTGACCTTCGACGTGGAAACCATGGGGTCGCACAAGATGACCTCGCGCGTGATCCGCGTCAGTAGCGAGCTGCTGCAGGACAGCGGCATCGACATGGAAGGCTACCTGGCCGGGCGCATCGCCTCGCGCCTGGGGCGTGGCCGTGCGCGCTTGCTGGTCCAGGGCACCGGTGCCGGCACTCCGCGTCAGCCGAAGGGCCTGGAGGCGTCCACCAACGTGGGCCACACCACCGCCGCCATCGGCAAGCTGACGTGGAAGGACGTTAACGGCCTGATCCACTCGATTGACCCGTCGTACCGCGTCGCGCCGAACTTCCGCTTGCTGTTCAACGACAGCACCCTGCAGCTGCTGGAGGAAATGGAGGACAGCCAGGGCCGCCCGCTGTGGATTCCGGGCCTCGATGCGTCCGCCCCGGCCACCATCCTGAAACATCGCTATGTGGTCGACCAAGGTGTGGCGAGCATCGGCGCCGGCAGCAAGTTCATGTTTGCCGGCGACTTCCAGCAGTTCGTGATTCGCAACGTGCGCGCCATGGTGATCCGTCGCCTGGTCGAGCGTTACGCCGAGTTCGACCAAGTCGGCTTCCTGGCCTTCACCCGCTTCGGCTGTGTGCTGCAGGACCTGTCCGCGGTCAAGGCGCTGGACGGCAAGGCTTAATCGGGAGCGGGGCCGCGCAAGCGGTCCCGATATCACATGCTGCTGACCCTGGACGAAATCAAAGCGGCGCGCCGTTATGACCAGTTGCCCGATGGCACCTACCCGACCGACCCGGCCGGCGACCGCTTCCTGACCATCCTTGCGCATGCCGCCCAGCGACACGTCGAGTCGTCGACGGGCCGCAAGCTGTGCGCCCCGCCCTTGCCAGATCCGCTGCCGGACAATGCCCTGGTGCTCGATGGCGAGGCGGGCGAGGACGTGCGCCTGGCCATGCTGCTGCTGATCGGCCATTGGGACGAGAACCGTGAGGCGGTGAACATCGGCAACATCACCAGCGAAGTGCCGCTGGGGTTCGCTGAACTGATCGGCCCCTACCGGTGGTTTTCCCTATGAGTGCCGGACGTCGCCGCTTTCAGGGGCAATTACAGAAACCCGTCACGCAAAAAGATGCCATCGGCGGCGCCGGTAAGCCGGTACTGACCACGGTGGCCATCGTGTGGGCGGACATCGAGGCGCTGTCCGGGCGCGAATGGCTGTCGGCCGATGCGCACAACGCCGAGGTCACCATGCGCATCAAGATCAACGCCCGCCCTGGCGTGACTGCCGGCTGGCGGTTCGTCTGCGGCGCAATGCTCTACGACGTGAAGGCCGCCTTGCCCGGGCGCAATCGCGCCGAACTGTTCCTGATGTGTACCGCTAAACCTATGGGGTGAATCCATGACGCAAGCCATTTCGCGGCACGCCGGCGGTGTGCTGCGCGCTTTCGCGCGCCTGTTCGGGCGTCGCAGCACGCCACCTGGGCCGTTTGGGCGCCCAGCACGCCGCCCGCCGCCGCCCGGTGGATCGGCCGTTGTGATCGAGGCCGGGCCGGGGAAGGGTGGTCGCGTGCTGATCGGCGGATGTGACGCATCACGCTATATCAGCGCGGTGAACATCGACCTGACCGGTGCCAAGCCGCCGTCGGTGGTGCTGGAAGTGCCGAAGGCGATGGTCAGGGTGGCCAGTGAATCCTTTCACTGTGACCTGTCACAGATGCCGCGCGCGCTGGCCCGGCAACTGCTCAAGCAGCTGCGCGAGGCCTTCCCCGATGATTGATGGCGGCCTGGATGTCATTGGTTTCGCTGACCTGGAAGGCGACTTCCTGACCTTGTCCACGGCCCTGCAGGGCAAGGTGCAGGGCGACGCCGCGCTGGCCGGCGCCCGCGTGGCGCGTGATCAGGCGCGGGCCAAGGCGCCCAAGCGCACCGGAAAGCTGCGCCGCAACATCGTCACCGCCCGCCTGCGCCGCGCCGACACGCCCGGTGGGGCGACGGCCGGGGTGCGGGTCAACACCAAGGGCAAGGCCGGCGATCCGAAGAACGCCTTCTACTGGAAGTTCATCGAGCTGGGCACCGCCCAGCAGGCCGCTACGCCCTTCATCCGTCCGTCATTTGACGGCGCCCTGGACGCCATCGAGGCGGCGGTGAAAAGCCGTCTGGCTGAGGGTATCGACCGCGCCATAAGGGGAGGCTGAGCATGCTCGAGACCGCCGTTTACGCCCGCCTGCAGGATCTGGCAAGCGGCCGGGTCTTCGCCGGCGTGGCGCCGCTGGAAACACCCACGCCGCGCCTGTCCTATGCCGTCGTTTCGGAGCCGTTTGGCTTCGTCCTGGGTGGCGCCGACGGCTCCAGCACGCCGTCGATTCAGGTCGACATCTGGGCCGCCAGCCGTCTGGAGGCCCTGCAGGTCGGCACCGAGGTCATCGCCGCGCTGGGCGCGGAAACCGAAGCGTTCTGTGTGGTCGGCCTCACGCGCCTGGCCGACGAAACCGACGAAGCCACCGGCCTGGAGCGGGTGGCCTACGAATTTACTCTCGCCCGATAAGGGGGATGCATGACTGAAGCGAACAAATCGCAGTACCTGAAATCCGGTGGCACCAAGGTGGAGATGACCACCGTCACCTCCACCGATCTGGACAACGACACCGGTCCCTTCGTCGACCTGGCCGTGATGGTCAAGGATTTCGACTATCAGGGCGGGCAGGCGCAGGAAGAAGAAACCACCGTCCTCGCCAGTCTGGCAAAGGAATTCGAACTGGGGCTGGCGGACGCCGGCACGGTTGCCCTGGCCGGTCACTTCCCGATTGGCCACGCGGCGCATACGGCGCTGGTGGCGGCTAATGCCGACAAGAAACCACGGGTGTTCCGTGTCACCTTCCCCGGCGGCGCGACCTTCACCTGCGTGGGCATGGTCAGCCAGTACACCTTCAAGGCCAGTGCCTCCGCTGCGACCGTGTCCGGCACCTATAACGTGCGCCTGACCGGCGAGGTCAAACTGCTGGCAGGGGGTGGCGCATGATGTCGAACCCTCTGGTAGCGAAGATTCTCGACCCTTGGCGGCAGTTCAAATGGAGTGAGGAAACCGTCCCCGAATGGGATAACGCCAAGGTTCGCGTGCGCGCCATGCGTGCCGACGACTGGCTGGAGTACAACCGCCGCGCCACCGAGCTGCAGCCGCCGCCGGCCGAGGGCGAGACGGAAGCCCCGCCGGTGCGTCCCGATGCGATGAACCAGCTGAACGCCTTTGTCCTGGTGCGCGTGCTGTTCGGCGAGGACGGCGAGCGCCTGTTGAGTGATGAGCAGGTGCCCGAGCTGGCCGCCAACTACGGCCCGGTCTACGACAACCTGGTGGCGAAGGCCTTCGATCTGTCCGGTCTGCAGGCGAAAGCCGGCGCCGACCCGGTGGTTGAGGCGGGAAACGACTAAGGGGCGAACCGGGGCTGGCGTTCTGCTTTGCCTTGGCGCTGCGCCTCGGTCGCACCGTGGCGGAGCTGCGCGCGACGCTGTCGGCGGAAGAGTGGTTCCTCTGGCGCGCGTTCGACGAGATGTCGCCGCTTTCCGATTGGCGCGGCGATGTACAGGCCGCGCAGATCGCCTCGGCGGTGTACCAGTCGCAGGGGGCCAAGGTGTCCATCGCTGACTGCCTGCCGCAATGGCAAGCGCAGCCGGCGAAGGAAGACGCCGCCGGTTCCGGCGAGGCCGATGCCACGGCGGCGCTCTATGCCTTCCTGCTGGCCAAGGCCGAGGCCGCGTCACAGGCCCCGCAATAGCCCCATCCAAACCGCCTTCGGGCGGTTTTTTCTTGCCTGGAGTTCCTATGTCGACGACGTTGCGCGAGCTGATCGTCAGTGTGTCCGCGCGCACCGAAGCCTATCAGCGGGAAATGAACCGCGCGTCGCGCATGGGCCAGAACTACCTGCGCACCATTGCCGACGGCAACCGCCAGGCCGCGACCGCGTGGCGTTCGCAGCAGGCGGCGATTCAGGCGCAGGGCAGCGCGCTGGAGTCGCTGAAAGGACAGGTCACCGGCTATGCCGCCGCCATGCTCGGCGCCCTCGGCGCCGGCCAGATTCTGCATACGGCGGATGCCTGGGGGCAGGTCAATGCCCGGCTGAAACAGGCGACCCAAGGCCAGGAAGAGTTCACCAGCGCGCAGGCTGCGCTGTTGGATATTTCCCTGCGTACCCGTACCGCCTTCGAAGCGAATGCCGGGCTGTTCGCCCGCTCGGCTGGTTCGATGCGCGAATACGGCTACAGCACGGCGGATGCCCTGGCGGTGACCGAGGCGCTGGCTACTGGTCTGACCCTGTCCGGCGCCGGTGCGGCCGAATCGCAATCGGTCATCCCCCAGTTTTCCCAGGCACTCGCCCAGGGCGTGCTGCGCGGTGAAGAGTTCAACTCGGTCAACGAGGCCGGCGACCGCGTGGTGCGCGCGCTAGCCGCCGGTATGGGCGTGGCGCGCCGCGACCTGAAGGCGATGGCTGACGCGGGTCAGCTGACCATCGACAAAGTGGTGCCGGCGCTGGTGTCCCAGCTGGGCACCCTGAAAGGGGAATTCGCCGAGCTGCCGCCCGCCGTGGGCGGGGCGTTCCAGAACCTGCAGACGCATTTCCAGAAATTCATCGGCGACAGCGATCAGGCCACCGGGGTGACCCGCAACCTGGCCGCCGCCATTGACTTCGTCGGTGAGCATCTGGAGGGCTTGGCGGTCGCCGGTGCGGCGGCCGGTGTCGCCCTGCTGACCCGGCGCGTCGCCGAAACCACGGTGGCGCTGGTGGCGCAGGTCGCGCAAATGCGCGTGGCGCAGGGCGCGGCCATTGGTCAGGCCAAGGCGCAGCTGGATGTCGCGGCAGCCACCTACCGGCGCACCCAGGCGGAAGTCGCCTCGGCCGAGCTGCAGGCGCTGCTGACCACCGGCACCAATGCCCACGCGGCCGCCTTGTCGCGTCTGCGCCTGGCCAAGCTGGCCGACGCCGAGGCGAGTCTGACCCAGCAGCGCGCTCAGGCGGCCTATTCCGCAGCGGCGGGGCTCGGTTCTCGCGTCCTCGGTGGCCTGCTCGGCGTGCTGACCGGCCCGGCCGGTCTGGCGGTGATGGCCGGCGCCACGGCGGCGAGCTTCCTGCTCTTCAGCAACAATGCCGATGCCGCCGCCGAAGCGGCGGTGGACCTGAAAGCGCCCATTGCCGAGCTGCGCAAGGAATGGGAGGCGCTGGGCAATGCGCAGCGCCGGCCGATCCTCGACAAGCTGCAGCAGGAGCAGCGGGCGGCCAAGGATGCGGCGGCGGAAATTCTCCGCGAGATGCGGGCGGTGGCCCAGGGGCCGGCCGGCGACGGCTACGCCGCCAACCAGTTCCAGCGCGTCTATGCGGCGCGCGACTTCGGCCGGCGCATTGCCTCCGGCCAGGACATCGACAGCACCACGCAGGAGCTGATCGGCACCATCGGCCCGTCCGACAAGGTGCGCACGCGCCTGGAGGCCCTGGCGGGCCAGTATCAGGAAACCATCGGCCGCGTGCGGACGACAGGCCAGCAGATCGCCGAGCTGAACGACGTGATGAACGCCGGCAGCGTGGCAGCGACCCAGCTCGGCACCGCCCTGCAGGGTGTGCAGGGGCCTGATCAGAGCACGCTGCAGGCCTGGGAAAAGACCATTGGCCAGCTGAAGGAGAAAGAGGCCAAGGCGAAAGACCCCAGCGAGCTGGGCGAAATCAATCGCAAGATCGCCGCCGACGGACTGGAAGGCAACGAGAAGGGGCGGCAGCTGGCCGCCCAGGCGCGGGCGGCAGCAGCGGCGCTGGATGCCGCCGAGAAGGCCAAGAAGGCCCAGGAAGAGGCGCAGGCGCGGGCGAAGAAGGCCCAGGAAGAAAGCGCCCGCAGCGCCAAGCAGCTGGAGGACAGTTACCAGCGCACGGCGGCCAGCCTGCGCGAAAACAACGCGCTGCACGGGCAGACCACCGAGCTGGCCAAGATGCGCTATGCCACCAGCCAGGGCGAACTGAAAACCCTGGACGCGGCGAAGAAAACCGAGCTGGAACGCCTGGCGGCCATCAAGGATGGGCTAGCTGCCAAGGAAGCCTACCGCACCATGATGGAAGGCTTGCAGACGCAGGAAGAGAAGTTGCTGCGGCAGACGCAGGAGCGCGTCAAGGTGCTGAAGGAGGCCCAGGCGGCGGGGCAGCTGAGCCCCGAGGAGCTGGCCAAGGGGCGCAAGGCCATCGCCGACGGGGCGTTCGAGACGGCACCGAAGTTCGCTGGTCTGGATGCCTCGGTGGGCGGGGCGGCCGGCGAGCTGATCAAGGTCGCCGAGGCGGAAAAGGAGCTGGATGACTGGCATACCCGCCAGTTGGAAATGCTCGAAAAGAACCGCGCCGAACGCGCCGATCTGATGGACGAGTGGAACCACAAGGAACAGGAACTGGAGCAGACCAATCAGCAGCGATTGGCCTCGATTCAAGGCGCCTACAAGTCGGCCACGCTGGCGATGTTTTCCGAGCTGACCGGCAACGTCGCCGATCTGATGGGGGAGATGGTCGGCAAGGGCTCAACCGCCTACAAGGCGCTGTTCGCCGTCAGCAAGGCGGCGGCCATCGCCCAGGCCATCGTCAACACCGAAGAGGCGGCAACCAAGGCGCTGACCCTGGGGCCGATCTTTGGCGTTCCCGCGTCGGCCCTGGTGCGCGGCCTCGGTTATGCCTCGGTCGGCATCATGGCCGGCACCGCGTTGGCCGGCATGGCCCACGACGGCATCGACAACATTCCCCAGGAAGGCACCTGGCTGCTGCAGAAGGGTGAGCGGGTCGTCGACGCGCGCACCAATGCCGACTTGAAAAACTTCCTTACCCGGGGCGCGCCGGCGGCCAATGATGCCGGCGGCCGTGCGCCGGTGCAGGTCAGCATCATCATTCACCAAGACGGCAGTTCGCAGGTAGACACCCCGCCCGGCCTGGAACAATTCGGCGCCGAACTGGGGCAGTTCGTCGACCAGCGCTATCACGCCAACTTGACTCGCGACCTGCAGCAGGGTGGGCGAATCTGGAGATCCAACAATGGCCGAGGTTGAGGTTTTCACCTGGTCGCCGCGCATCGGCACGGCCGGCGACTTCACCCAGGCGACGCTGTCCTCGCAGTTCGGGGACGGTTACCGGCAGGTGGCCGAGGACGGGCTGAACAGCGAGCGGCAAGAGTGGCCGCTGACCTTCAAGGGGCGTGAGGCCTACGTCGTACCGATCCGCGATTTTCTGCGCCGGCACAAGGGCGCCCGGCCGTTCCAGTGGACACCGCCGCTGGGCGAGCCGGGGCTGTACCTCGCCGAGGGCTACGGTCTGACCGCCCACGGTGGCGACCTGTATTCCGTCACCGTCACGTTTAAACAATTCTTCGGGGCATAGCATGGGCTTTACCGCAGACATTCAGACGCTCAGTCCGGGCGGCTGGGTCGAACTGTTCGAACTGGATGCCACGGCCATCGGCGCTGATCTGTATCGCTTCCATGGATACGCCCAGCAGGGGGCTATCTGGTGGCAGGGCGTGGAGTATTCGCCCTGGCCGATTCGCGCCGAGGGCTTCGGCATGGATGGGCAGGGCGCGAGCCAGACGCCGAGCCTGTCGGTGGGCAACGTCGGCGGCTTCATCACCGCGTTGTGCCAATACTTCGATGACCTGGCCGGGGCGACGCTGACGCGCCGCCGGACCCTGTCCAAGTACCTCGATGCGCGCAATTTCGAGGACGGCAACCCGATCGCCGACCCCACCGAGGAAGCGCCGCCGGATATCTGGAAAATCGAGCGGCGCGCCGGCGAAGACGCGGAGGTGGTGACCTTCGAACTGGCCAGCCCGCTGGACTTCAACGGCGTGCAGCTGCCGCGCCGGCAGATCGTGGCGAACGTCTGCGGCTGGCTGAGCAACGGCGGCTATCGCGGGCCGTACTGCGGTTATACCGGCGGGCCGGTGGCCGATGAAAACGACATCATCACCACCGACGCGGCGCGTGATCGCTGCGGTGGTCGAGTGGCCAGCTGCAAACTGCGCCACGGCGAACACAACCCGCTGCCCATTGGTTGCTTCCCGGCCGCCGGCCTGGTGCGAGGCTAGATCATGCTGAACAAGACCCTGCGCGCCGCCATCGAGCGGCATGCACTTGCCGAGTATCCGCGCGAATGCTGCGGCCTGGTGGTGCATGCCAAGGGCCGGCGCCGTTACGTGCCGTGTCGCAACACCGCCGCCACCGGCGACCAGTTCGTGCTGTCGGCCGAGGATTATGCCGCCGCCGAGGATCGCGGCCCGGTGCTGGCCGTGGTGCATTCCCATCCGGACTGGCCGGCGACCCCGAGCGCCGCCGACCGGGTCGGTTGCGAGGCCTCGGCGCTGCCCTGGTACATCCTCGAAGTGCGCCGGGGTGACGATGGCCATGTGCGCGCCGGCGCGCTGTCCGAGTTGAAACCGAGCGGCTACCGCGCGCCGCTGGTGGGCCGGCCGTTCGTGCATGGCGTGCTGGATTGCTACAGCCTGGTGCGCGACTACTACGCCCGGGAAATGGACATCGAGTTGCCCGACTTCCCGCGCGAGGACGGTTGGTGGAACACCGGCCAGGAACTCTATCGCGACCTCTACAAGGTCGCCGGTTTCTATCCGGTGGACGTACCCCGGCAGGGCGACATGATCGTGATGCAGCACCGTGCGGCGGTTCTGAACCACGCCGGCATCTTCTTGGAAGACGGCCGGCTGGTCAGCGAGCCGGAGCATTACCCGGCGCCGGGCAGCATCCTGCACCACCTCTACGGCCGCGACAGTCGTCGCGACGTATACGGCGGCTATTGGGCCGAATGCACGGGCCTGATTCTGCGCCATAGGGAGGCTAAGGGGTGAACGAAAAAATCCGCACCGTGCGCCTGTATGGCGTGCTGGGCGCCCGGTTCGGCAGGGTCCACCGCCTCGCGGTGAACAGCGCCGCCGAGGCGGTGCGCGCCTTGTCGATCCTGCTGCCGGGCTTCGAAGCCTTCCTGATGGAGTCCGGCGACAAGGGGCTGACCTACGCCGTGTTCAACGGCCGCCAGAACCTAGCGGCCGATCAACTGCACATGCCACCCGGCGCCGATGACATCCGCATCGCGCCGGTGTTGCGCGGTGCCAAGAGCGGCGGGCTGTTCGCCACCGTGCTGGGCATTGCCCTGGTTGTCGCCGGCGCCGTGACCGGTCAGGGCTGGCTGGTGGCCATGGGCGTCGGCATGGCCCTGTCCGGCGCCGCGCAGATGCTGGCCCCGCAGCCGCCCGGCGCCGAGCCTGGCGACAGTGCCGACCGCCGGACCAGCTACCGCTTCAACGGGCCGGTCAACGCGACCGCGCAGGGCAACTGCGTCCCGCTGATCTACGGCGAGGGCATCGTCGGCAGCGTGGTGATTTCCGCCGGCATCTTCGCCGAAGACCAGCTGTAAGCCTCGCGGCCTTTCCTGCGCCGGCCTTGTGCCGGCATTTTTGTGCCTGGAGTTTCCCATGACCGTATTCCCCACCCTGCGCGGCAGCAAGGGCGGCAGCAAGCCGCGCCCGCCCGTCGAGGCGCCGGACAGCCTGCAGAGCCTGGCCAAGGTCAAGATTCTCGACGCCCTCAGTGAGGGCGACATCGTCGGCATCGTCGGCGGCCTGCGCGGGGTCTATCTCGAAGAAACCCCGGTGCAGAACGCCGATGGCAGCCTGAACTACAGCGGTGTGACGCTCGAAGAGCGCACCGGAACCCAGGATCAGGACCACATCCCGGGCTTCCCCAGCGTCGAGAGCGAAACCGCCGTGGGCGTGGAGCTGCGCGCGGAAACCCCGTGGACCCGGCAGATCAGCAGGACCGAGCTGTCGGCCGTGCGCCTGCGCCCGGCGGTCACCCGCCTGGCCAAGACCAACAAGAGCAACGGCGACATCACCGGCTATCGCGTGGAATATGTGATCGAGCTGGCCACCGATGGCGGCGCCTGGACCGAGGCGCTGCGCAGTGCCTTCGACGGCAAGGCTTCGGACACCTACGAGCGCACCCACCGCATCGACCTGCCGCCGGCACAGAGCGGCTGGACCGTGCGCATGCGCCGCCTGACGGCGAACGCCACCGATTCGAGCATTGCCGACACCACCCGGATCGAGGCGATCACTGAGGTGATCGACGCCAAGCTGCGCTATCCGGGCACCGCGCTGGCGGGCATCCAGTTCGATGCGCAGCAGTTCAGCAGCATTCCGTCGCGCGCCTACCACGTCCGTGGCCGCATCATCCGTGTGCCGAGCAACTACGACGCCGAGAGCCGCAGCTACACCGGCGTGTGGGACGGCACCTTCAAGCTGGCGTACACCGACAACCCGGCATGGGTCTATCTCGACCTGCTGACGCACCAGCGCTACGGCCTCGGGCACCTGCTCGGCCTGGCCAACATCGATAAGTGGTCGCTGTACCGCATCGCCCGCTACTGCGACGAGCTGGTGCCGGACGGCAAGGGCGGATTAGAGCCGCGCTTCACCGTGTTCCTGCCGCTGACCAAGCCGGCCGACGCGCTGCGCGTGCTGCAGGACTTGGCGTCGGTGTTCCGGGGGATGACCTGCTGGGGTGGCGGGATGGTGTCGGTGTCCGCCGACATGCCCGATGACCCGGTGTACACCTTCACCAACGCCAACGTCATCGGCGGCAAGTTCAGCTACAGCGGCACGCCGAAGAAGACCCGCGCGACGGTGGCCTACGTCACCTGGAACGACCCGGAAGACTTCTACCGGCAAAAGGTCGAGTACGTGCCGGACCGTGAGGGCATCGCGCGCTACGGCATTCAGGAAGTCTCGATTACCGCGACCGGCTGCAAGTCGCAGGGGCAGGCGCAGCGCGTCGGCCAATGGGCGCTGCTGACCAATCGCCTGGAAACCGACACCGTCACCTTTTCCGTAGGCCTCGATGGCGTGCTGGCCCGACCGGGACAGATTGTGCGGGTCGCCGATGCGCACCGTGCCGGCCGCCGGATCGGCGGGCGGATTCGCGCGGCGACCGTCGACAGTGTGCTGCTCGATGCCGCCGCCGAGGTAGCCGCCGGCGACACGTTGACGGTGATCCTGCCGGCCGGCCAGGCGGAAACCCGCCCGGTGCAGAGCGTGGTCGCCGAATGTAATAGCGTGCGCGTCACGGTATCGCAGCCGTTCGCCGCCGCCCCGGTCGCCCAGGCGATCTGGGCGGTGGAAAGCACGACCCTGAAGGCGCAGCTGTTCCGTGTCCTGCAGGTCGCCGAGCGGGTTTCCAGCGGCAAGAACGGCAAGATCGCGTTCGAAATCACCGCACTGGAGCACGCCCCGGGCAAGCATGACGCGGTCGACTATGGCACGCGCATCGAGGCGCCGCCGATCACGGTGATTCCGGCGAGCGTGCAGGCGCCGCCGACCGACGTGCAAGTGACGGCGCGGACCCTCATCGAGCAGGGTCTTGCCGTGGCCGTCATGGAAATTACCTGCAAGGCCCCGGCGGGGGCGGTGGCCTTCGAATACGAATGGCGCAAGGACAGCGGCGAGTGGGTCTATGCCGGGCGTTCCGGTTCGCAGCTGATGGAGGTGCGCGGCATCTACGCCGGCCGCTACATCGCCCGCGTGCGGGCTATCAGCGCCCTGGACCGGGCCTCCGTGCCGGCCGTCAGTGTGGAAACGCTGCTGGCCGGGAAGACCACGCCGCCGCCGGCGTTGGCGCTACTGCGCACCGAGCCCAAGCCGATGGCCATCGAGCTGGAATGGGGTTTCCCCGAAGGCGCGTCCGACACCCAGCGCACGGAAATCTGGTACGCCCCGACCGCTTCGCGCGAGGCGGCGTCCAAGCTGGGCGACTTTGCCTATCCGCAGAACAAGCACGTCCTGCAGGGCCTCGCGGCCGGCGTGACCTTCTTCTTCTGGGGCCGCTTGGTCGACCGCGCCGGCAATATCGGCGCGTGGTTCCCGGATGGATTGGGGGTCAGTGGGCAGAGCAGCGTCAACTCGGATGAGCTGCTGGGCTATCTGGCCGGGCAGATCGGCGAAACCCAGTTGGCTGACACCGTGCTGCAGCGCCTGGACAGCACCGAGCAGACGCTGAGCGCGCAGGCGCGCGAGCTGGCCCAGCAGGCGGCGCTGGTGGCCGACACCCTGGCCGGTGCCGCCCAGGACCTGGCCGATGAAAACCGCCAGCGCGTTGCCGGGCAACAAGCCCAGGCGGCACAACTGGCGGCCGAGGCGCAGGCGCGGGCCGAGGCGATGGCGGATATCGCCGCCGACCTGCTGGCCGAAGTCGAGGCGCGCCAGGCGGAGCTGCAGGACGTCCGCGAATCGCTCGGCGACCGCATTGCCACGCTCGACGCGGCGGTGTCGGAGATCCTCGGCACCGAGGAATACAGTGCGTCGGTGGCCAAGGCCGAAGGCGAGCTGGTGACCTACAACAGCAAGCTGTACCGGGCCAAGACCGACTTGTCGGTGCCGGTGCCGCCGCCGACGGACACCGCCAGTTGGGCGCTGCTTGGCGACTACACCTCGATTGGCCAGGCGGTCGGCGACCTCGCGGCGCGGATTGCCAGCGCCGAGACGGTGCAGGCCAGCCAGGCCTCGCGCCTGACCGTGGTCGAGGCGAAAGCCAGCGACTCGGCCAGCCGGGTGGCCACCCTGGAGCAGGCATCGAGCACGCAAGCCAGCACCCTGATCCAGCTGCAGACCGCCCAGGGGCAGCAGGCCAGCAGCATCGCCAGCCTGCAGCAGACCACCGCCCAGCAGGCCCAGGCGCTGCAGCAGATGGATGCCATGCAACAGGGGCAGGCGTCGAGCATCACCCAGCTGCAGCAGGTGGAGGCCGCGCACGCGGCGGACCTGTCCGAGCTGCAAAGTGCGGTCAGCGACCTCGAAAGCGACGCCGCTGCGCAGGCCAGCGCGCTGCAATCGCTGGACACGAAAGTGACCCAGCAGGGCGGCACGCTGAGCAGCCAGGGCACCGCGATCACCAGCCTGCAGTCGGGCCTGAGCACGACCAA
>RCUL01000240.1_pt1 | contig 38945 bp, 31 predicted proteins | sample 2167521 | NCBI WGS metagenome assembly RCUL01 (sample SAMN09932745, study PRJNA488358) | compost metagenome | feature: garden; material: soil; isolation source: compost soil in acetic acid-enriched culture | place: Germany: Experimental Botanical Garden Goettingen | collected 2016-01-27
ACGACTTCGCCAAGATCGACACGGCGCTGGGCGAGTACCTGGCGCGCCACGGCGCGGTGCTGCCGCTGGAGGTGATGGCGCTGCTCGGCGAGGCCATCGGCCTGACCCGCGAGCACCGCTTCAAGATCACCAGCGAAGTGCCCCCTACCGCCAACAAGGCCGCCGCCACGCTGTACGACAAGCTGTGGAAGGCCGAGGCCGAGATGCTCAGGTTGATGCGCAGCTGACCTCGCGCTCCTTCCACAACTCCCTAACTTCGAGCACCCGCGGCAGGCAGCTGTCGAGGAACAGCTCCACCAGTTGCGGCTCGAAGTGGCGGCCGGCTTCGCTGCGGATCAGCGCGACGGCCTCCTCCACGCTCCACGCCTTCTTGTAGGGGCGCTCGCTGGTCAGGGCGTCGAACACGTCGGCAATCGCCACGATACGCGCTTCCAGCGGAATATCGGTGCCGGAAAGGCCGGCCGGATAGCCGCTGCCGTCCCATTTCTCGTGGTGATGCAGGGCGATGTTGTGGGCCATCTGCAGCAGCCCGCCGCTGTGTTCGCCGATGATCTGCGCGCCGATGCGCGAGTGCTCGCGCATCACATCCCACTCCGTCTCATCCAGCTTGCCAGGCTTGCGCAGGATGGCATCGGGGATGCCAATCTTGCCAACGTCGTGCATCGGCGCGGCGTGCAGCAGATCTTCGGCCTCGTCCTCGCCGAAACCGGCGGCCAACGCCAGCAGCCGCGAGTAGTGGCTCATGCGGATGACGTGCAGGCCGGTCTCGTTGTCCTTGTACTCGGCGGCCATGCCCAGGCGCTGGACGATCTGCAGGCGGCTTTCACGCAGGTCGTCGACACGCACCAGCGACAGGTGGGTGCGCACGCGCGCCTTGACGATCAGCGGGCTGACCGGCTTGGTGATGTAGTCCACCGCGCCGACCTCGAAGCCCTCGGCCTCGTCGTCGATATCGGCCAGTGCGGTGACGAAGATCACCGGGATGGCGCGGGTCGCCGCCTCGCCCTTGAGCACCCGGCACACCTCGTAGCCGGTCATGCCCGGCATCATCACGTCGAGCAGGATCAGGTCGGGCCGCTCGCGGCAGGCCAGCTCGATGGCCTTGTCGCCGTCGCGGGCGAATAGCAGCCGGTAGCTGTCCTGGAGGATGTGGCGCAGTACCTGCAGGTTGCTCGGCTCGTCGTCGACGATGAGGATTTTCTGGCGGCGTTCAGTGCTGTCGCTGGTCACGCTGGCTGGCCCTCAGGCAGTATGTCTAGCCAGGTCTGCAGCTCGTGCAGCAGCTGCAGCGCCCGGTCGAAATCGAAATCGTCGATGGCCGCTTGCAAGGCCGCCATGCCGGTGGAGTGATGGTGCGGGTCGAAGCTGCCGGCGAGTGCGCACAGCGCCTGCTCGTCCAGCTCGCCACGCTGCAGGGCGGCTGCAAGGCGCTCGAGCGGACTGCGCAGCTTGACCAGCGGGCAAGTGTCAGTCGCGCAGACGGCGGCCCGGCAATCTGCCGCAGCGGGGCACGCCTCGCCCCCCTCAGGCGCTGGCAACTGCAGAAGCAGCTGTTCCAGGGCATGGCGCAACGCCTGCGGAGCGCCAAGTAGCGCCTCGCGCTGCCCACTGCGCAGTGCCCGCTCCAGCTCGCCGACCTGGGCACAGAGGCGCCGCAGGCCGAGGTTGCCGGCCGAGCCGCGCAGGCGATGCAGCAATTGCTGCGCCTCGGCATCCACACCACCGGCAAGCACAACCTGCAACTCCTCGAGCACTGCGGACTGTGTAGCGCAGAAGGCCCGGATCCCTCGCAGCAGGGCAGCCTCGCTGCCCCACAGTGCCACGCCTTGCGGCCAGTCGATGACCGGCACTTCGGTCGTCGCCCCAACCACAGGCCCTGACTGCACAGGCGCCTGCGCGCCTCCGATGACCCGGACAATCTCGCCCAGCAGCCGATCCAGCTCCACCGGCTTGGCGGCGAAGCCATCCATGCCCGCCTCGCGGGCGGCTTCGCGGTCACGCTCGAGGACGCCGGCGGTGAGGGCGATCAGCGGAGTGCGTGGCAGGTCGTGGGCCTGTTCGTGGTCGCGCCACCGACGCGTGGCGGCCAGGCCATCGGTGCCGGGCATCTGCACGTCCATCAGCACCACATCGAAGCGCTGACGCTGCAGCGCCGCCAGGGCCTGCGCGCCATCGGAGGCCGCGCTGACCCGATGACCGAGGCGGCCGAGGCTGACCACCAGCAGCTCGACGTTCTGCGCCACGTCGTCGACCACCAGAATGTGCAGCGACGGCAACTGCGGCAGGCGCTGCACCGGTTGCAACGGCAGCGCCTGCGCGGCGGGCAGCGACAGGGTTACCCGGAAGCTGCTGCCTTCGCCGGGCCTGCTCTGCACCTCAATGCGCCCACCCATCAACTCCACCAGTTGACGCGCGATGGTGGTGCCCAGGCCGGTGCCGCCAAAACGACGGCTCATGGAGGCGTCGGCCTGGGCAAAGGGCTCGAAGATCTTCTCCAGGCGGTCGGCCGGGATGCCGATGCCAGTGTCATGCACGGCCATGTGTATCTGCCCGGCGACAGGCAACAGTTCGAGGCGCACCTCGCCTTGGCAAGTGAACTTGATGGCGTTGCCGAGCAGGTTGAGCAGCACCTGCTGGATGCGCAGCGGATCACCACGGAAGCATTCACCCAGCGCCGCGGAGTAGTCGACATTCAGCGCCACGCCCTTGGCCGCGGCGTTGGGCCGCAGCACCGCGCAGGTCCGCTCGACCAGTTCGCGCAGCGAGAAGTCGACCTCTTCCAGCTCGATGACTCCGCGCTCGAGCTTGGCGGTGTCGAGGATGTCGTTGAGCAGCCCCAGCAGCGAGCGCGCCGAGTACTGCACGGTGTACAGGTGTCGGCGCTGCATGTCGTCCAGCGAACTGCCCAGCAGCAGCTCGGTGAAGCCGATGATGGCGTTCATCGGCGTGCGTATCTCGTGGCTCATGTTGGCCAGGAAGGCGCTTTTCGCCGCCGCAGCGCGCTCGGCGCGCTCCTTGGCCTTGAGCAACTCGCCCTCCATCTCGCGATGAAAGCTGATGTCGCTGGCGAACTTGACCACCTTGCCGGGTTTGCCGTCGGCCGCGAAGATCGGGTGATAGGACGCCTGGATCCACAGCTCGCGGCCGTCGAGCGAGAGCCGGTGGTATTCGCCGGTTTCGTATTCACCGCGGCCGAGGCGCTCCCACAGATCGCGATAGGCCACGCTTTCGGCGACGCCCGGCGGGCAGAGGATCTGGTGATGGCAGCCGCGAATCTCCGCCAGGCTGCAGCCGAACAGGTCGAGAAAGTTCTGGTTGGCGGTGAGGATGTTGCCCTGCAGATCGAACTCGATCACCGCCATCACCCGGTGGATTGCCGCCAACTGACCGGCATGTTCGGCATGGACAGAACCTGACGCCGGAAGCGAGCCATCCGCCTCCCACGACTTGAGGGTCTGCCGGCCATGACGCAGGCAATCCTGCAGGCCGGCCAGCAAGCCCAGCGCCATAACGCCCAGCACCACGAAGATGATCGGATCGACGAGCCAGCTATCCGTCATCACTCAGGTCTCCGCCACCAGTACACCTTCGATGCGCCCCAGGCTGGCCAGCTCGCCAGCGCCGACCAGCGCACCGGCAGCCTGCGGGGGAAACTCGTGACTGCTCGCCAGCTGCACCTGGGCCACCTGGCCCTCGCGATCCAGCCGACGCACCCAGGCCAGCTGGCCGCTGCTGAAGCGCACCAGACTGCCGACCGGAATCAGCCCGAAGTGGCGGATGTAGTTCTGACTCCACTGCGGGTCGAACTGACCGGCGCTGCCCAGCAGGTGGCGGTAGATGCTGTCTATAGACTGGGCCGGGCGGTCGGCACGCGGCCGGCCCATGGCATCGACCACGTCGACCACCGCGGCCATCCGCGCCAGCTCGCCAATGCGCTCGGCCGGCACGGCGCGCGGGTACCCGCTGCCGTCGAGCCGCTCGTTGATCGTACCGATCACCGCATCCATGACCGGTGCGGCCAGCCACTTGCAGCCCTCCAGCCGCTCGCGCAGCAGGCCGACATGGGCGCCGAAAGCCTGGCGCTGGCCGGCATCCAGGTGCCTGGCCCGGTGCAGCTCGGTGGGCAGCAGGACCTTGCCAAGGTCGTGGACCAGTGCGCTGGCGACAATCGCCTTGACCGCTTGCCTGGGCAGCCCACGCGCCTGTGCCAGGTCGGCCAGACGTACGGCAATGGCGATGCCATGCTGTACCAGTTGCGGCTCGCCAGGCTGGCTCTGCACCGCGAACAGCAAGGCGTCGCGGTCTTCGGCCAGCAGGCCGAGCAGCAGGTCGCTGTGCTGCGACAACTGCTTGGAGTCGATGACGCCGCCCAGGCGCAGGCGAATGAGCTGTGTATCCAGATAGGCGGCCACCCGCCCCAGACGCCGGCCAATGCTGCTGCCTGGCAGCGAATGGCGAGCAATCGGCGGGCTCTGCACCAACGGCGTGCGCTGAGCAAACAGGGCCGAGGGCTGCAGCACGCGCGAGCTGTCATGGCTGGTGCGCGCCTTTTCCCGCTCGATTTCCCGCACATACAGCCACAGGCGCCGCTCCTGTTCTCCATTGATACCGACGAACTCGCAGCCGAAGCGCAGGCTCTGCCAGTCCGGCTCGTTGCGGATGTGGCAGATCCGCGCACCCACCGCCAGCCGCTGCCCGCCGGGGAAGTTCAGTACCAGCAGGTCGAGCTGTTGCGGGCCATCGATGCGCACCGCCTGATTGGCCGGCAGCTCGACCAGGCAGCCGCCGAGGGAAAGATTCGCCAGCCGCCCGAGCAGCGGCTGCTCGGCGCTTTCCGGATGCAGCTCGACCTGGACCAGCATGTCGCTGCGCAGTTCGGCACGGAAGGAACCTCGACGGTGCAGCAGGTCCAGCCACTGCGGGTAGGCGCAACTGAACTGCACCCGCTCCGGCACATCGAGGCGCTCAAGCACCGTCAGGCTGGGTGTGCGCAGCATGGCGCCATCCACCTGACCGCAGAGATGAAAGGGGTCGTTGCGCTCGATGCGGCCGGCCAACTCGGGCACCGCGGTGATATCGATCACCAGCCGCTCGCCATGCTCCACATCCATGAGCAACACCGGATGTGGCTGTCCCGGCTGCGCCGAGAACAGCAGCGAGGCGCCGCCAGGCTGACAGAGCCCTTCGAGCAGGGACAGGCACTCACCGGGGTGGTCTATCCGGGTCGGTGCATCGATTTGCTGTTCCATCCAAGCCCCTTCTGGTCAACGGCGCAACGCTGCATAACCGCTCTATATCGGCCGATCTGGAAGAGGACTTTAGAGAGCGGGCACATTTCGCCACCACCTGATGGGGCGCAAAACCGGCTCAAGTTCAACCTGGGCCTGCCGATACTTTGCGGAGCAGTTCACAATTTGCAGTCGACCCGGTGAGGGAGCGCACGACGATCCGAATCCTGCAGGCATGACAGGAAACGGCTCCGTTCGATCCATGCCATGCCCTCAGCCCAGCACATGACTTCTAGCGATAACTTTAAAAAATGAACAAGTCGGACAGCCTCTTGCCTCGAGCAAAGAGTCAGGGCGCGGTGATCGCAGAGGAACCTGCCGCTGCAGCAGTGGACGCGCAGGCCAACCTCGCGCCAGAAATTCTGCCTTCCATGTTCCGGCAGGCACTTGAGCAGTCATTCAACGCGGTGTTGCTGACCGATGCACAGCAGGGAGCGCATGGACCCCGGATTCTCTATGCCAATCCGGCGTTTTGCAGGATGTCCGGCTACAGCTCGGAAGAGCTGATCGGCCAGACGCCGCGCCTGCTGCAGGGCCCACTGACCAGCCCCGATGTACTCCGAGAGCTGCGCGAGTGCTTGCAAGCCGGGCGCCACTTTAAAGGCTCGACCGTCAACTACCGCAAGGACGGCACGCCCTACATCGTCGAATGGAACATATCGCCCATGCGCGACGAGCGCGGCGAAATCACCCATTTCGTATCGGTGCAACAGGACGTCAGCGAGCTGGTGGCGGCACGGCACACGAATCAATTGCTGGCCAACGCGCTCAATGCAGCGCAGGACGCGATCTTTATCACCGATGTGGATGGCAAGATCGAGTTTGCCAATCAAGGCTTCGAGCTGGTCACGGGCTACAGCACCGGCGAGGCCCTGGGAAGCCTGCCCAACATCCTGAAGTCTGGCGAACAGAATGACGCTTTCTATCAGCGCCTGTGGCGTAGCCTCAAGGCCGGGCAGACGTTTCGCGCCACGGTCGTCAATCGGCACAAGAATGGGCAGCTGATTCACTGCGAGGAAACCATCACCCCCGTGTATGACGGCAAGGGCGTGATGACCCACTTCGTCAGCATCATCAAGGACCTCAGCAAACGCATCCTGGCCGAGAAGGAGTTGCGCAAGCAGGCCACGGTGGACGGCCTGACCGGCCTGCTGAACAGACGCTCCGGCGAGTTGCAGCTTGAAAAAGCCTACCGCGCAGCATGCGAAGGGGGCACGAGTATTTGCGTGCTGCTGGCCGACGTTGATCACTTCAAGGCCATCAACGACACCTGGGGGCATCCGGCTGGCGATGTGGTTCTGAAGGATGTCGCACACCTGCTGCGCTCCAGCGTGCGCACCACAGACAGCGTGGCGCGCTGGGGTGGCGAGGAATTCCTGATCGTGCTGCCTTACTGCGATCTGCCCGCGGCGCAAAAGCAGGCAGAGCGTATTCGCATACGGGTGGCGCAGAAGCACCAGCCGCAGGTTGGGCAGATCACGCTATCCATTGGCGTGGCCCAACTGCAAAACCACGACGAGACGCTAGCCGGGCTGATCGATCGGGCAGACAAGGCCCTCTATCGAGCCAAGAAAGAGGGACGCAACCTCGTTTGCTGCGCATAGGGAAACGCTGGAGAAGCCACCGACTGTCACTCCCGCGAAGGCGGGAGCCCAGGTGCTGCGGGTTTTCTGGACTCCCGCCTACTCAGTCAGCCAGCGCCGCCCGCAGGCGAGCCACCGCCTGGCTGTGCAGCTGGCAGACCCGCGACTCGCTGACGCCCAGCACCGCGCCGATTTCCTTGAGGTTGAGGTCTTCCTGGTAGTAGAGCCCAAGCAGCAGCTTCTCGCGCTCGGGTAGGTGTTCGATGGCCCTGACCAGATCGGCGCGGCGGCGGCCTTCGAGCAATTCCGCCAGTGGCGTTGCATGGGGCTCACCGCAGAGGCTTTCGCCTTCATCCTCAGGCAAATCGTCGAGCGCCACCAGTTGGCTGCCGTTGGCATCCATCAGCAGGTGATGGTATTCCGCAAGGTCGACACCAAGGGCCGCAGCAATCTCGCGCTCCTCCGCCGGACGACCAAGATGCTGCTCGAGGCGGCGGATCGCCTCGTCCAGCGCGCGGGTGTTGCGCCGCACGCTGCGCGGCACCCAGTCGCGACTGCGCAGCTCGTCGAGCATGGCGCCGCGGATGCGCTGACTGGCAAAGGTGGCGAAGCTGGCGCCATGGCTGGCGTCATAGCGGTTCAGCGCATCCAGCAGGCCGATCATCCCGGCCTGGATCAGGTCGTCCAGCTCGACGCTGGCCGGCAGACGCACCTGCAGGCTCAAAGCCTGGCGGCGCACCAGGGGCAGGTGTTCCTCGAGCAGGTCGCGCTGTCTGATCTTGCCTTGTGCGGTGTACATCCGTCTGCCTCTGCGCCAATCCAAGCAAGGCGTCCTGCCCTCCCGGCGGGGGATGGGATGGCAGGACGCAGGCTTGCCGGCATGCCTCAGAGGCGGAGCGCGACAATCCTTCAAGCATTGTTACCGCTGGCGAATGGCCGGCAAGCGCCGAATAGTCGGCGTCAACATGGACTATTCCGCGCTTTGCGGCACTGCCTGGATTGACCGGGATCATCCCCGCGTCATGTCAGCGGTAGTCGACCAGCAACTGCAGATCAGCCACCCGCTGCGCCGGGCCGGCCGCTGTCAGGCGGAAGCACAGTTGCAGCGGCTGGCCGGCATCCAGACCGGCCAGCGCACGGGTGCGGCCGCGGTTGCCGGACAGTGCGGTGCAATGTTGCGGGTGACACAGCCAGGCACGCAGCGCTGCGCCGGGCGGAGAGCTGAACTGCCAGCCCAGGCTGGCCAGCTGGCGCCCTCGAGCCAGCGCGGGCGGTATCAGCGGCTGCGAGCAGGTGCTGCGATCGCTGCGCGCGACCTGCAGGGCCGGCGCCCTGACCTGCCAGCTGCCCGGCGCCGCCGCTGCGCCAGCCGGATCGTCACTGGCCAGCACGCCTCCCGCGAGCAACCCGCCTGCCAGCAGCGCCGCCAGGCCATGGCCGCACCTCAGCACGGACCCTCCGGCTGTTCGGGCAACAGCAGCAATTCGGTATCGAGAAAGCCGGCCGCCGCCTGCTGCAGGTTGCGCAGCAGGCCGGCATGGCTGGCGATGCCGTCATGCAGCACCAGCAGGCGCTGCGGCCCGCCCTGTTCACGCAGGCGACGCAGGGTGCGGTAGACACGGCGAAAACCGTCGGCATCGCCCTCGACCCACAGCGCCCAGCGCGATTGCTGGCTGGCCAGCACCGCGAGGTGCGGGCTGTCCGCCTCCAGCGCCACCACCTTCCAGCGCGTCAGGTCACCGACCCAGCGATGGCCGTTGGCCTGCCAGCGCGCCAGGGTCGCCTGCACCCGGCGGATCTGGTTGCTCGGCAGCCCGGGCACACCGATCACCAGCAGGGTGACCGGCTCCACGGTGCGCTCGGTGGGTGCCGCCGCCTCCATGCTGACCTGCACATCGCCGACCGGGCCGAACTGCTCGGCCCAGCGGCGCAGACCGGCAGCCTGATCGCCTCCCGCCATCAGGACACGCCGGCTGCGCTGCCGGCCACCTGGCGCAGGGTGTCACGGGCGGCCAGCAGGTGCAGCAGGGCATCCAGCTGCTGCTGGGCGCTGCGCTGGCGGCGACCGCCGGCCAGGCTGAGCAGCTGGGCGCGCACGTCCATGGCCCAGTCGCCCTCGGCCTGCTCCAGATGGCTGGCGCTGGCCGCCAGTCCGGTGGCGAGGAACAGGCGCAGCTCGGCCTGCAGCGGATCGAACAGCCCTTCCAGGCTCAGCCAGGCGCGGCCGGTCAGACTGACCAGATCGTCGCTCTGCAGTTGGCGCAGCAGCAACGTCTGCTGCTGGAGCAAACCCTCCTCACCCGCCGTGGCGCTGCTGGCCAGCCAGAAGCGTTGCTGTGGCGGACGACCGCCGTCGATATCGTGCAGCTGGCCGAACCAGGCCTGCAGCGGCCAGGGGCCACTGTGCTGGCCGCGCTCGCGACCGGCGTCGAGGCCGACGTCGAGCAGTGCCAGGTCGAGCTGCATGGCATGACTGCGGTAGCGGCAGTGCAGGCTGGCCTGCGGCATGGCGATCTCGGCCAGAGTCTGCAGGGAGTAGCGTTCGCCGAGGTAGTCGACCCGGCTGTTGCCCTTGGCCGCCGCCAGCCAGGCGCTGCCCTGCGCCGCCAAGGCGCGCAGGGTGGCGGCATCCGGGCTGGCCGGCAGCAGGTGATCGGCCTGCGGCCACTGCTGGCCGGCCCACTCCAGCCGCGCCGCAGCGCCGGCCGGCAACTGGTGGGCAAGCCAGGGGCGGACCTGCAGGCGGCCCAGGGCATCGAGGGTGAGCAACGGCATCTGCCAGGTCTGCCCCGGCAGTGCGCCGGCACGGCCCCACAACAGCAGCCCGGCGTCGGACAGCGGGCTGGCGGCGAGCAGCGCGGCGAGGCGCTCGCCCTGCAGGCTGCGCGGCAACGCGGCGAGTTGCCAGGCGGCCTCGAGCAGGGCAAAGCCGTCGACCTCGCGGCGCAGGCCGTCGAGCGCCGCAGCCATCGCCCGGCCATGGCCGAGCAGGCCGCGCGACAGGGCTTCCAGGCGCTGGCCGGGGGCTGCCGGCGCGCTGCTACCCGCAGCCACGAACGGCGAGTCCTGACTGGCGGCCAGGGCCTGATGCACCAGCGCCGGCGCGCTGGCCGGGTGGAGATCCTCGGGCACCTGCTGGCCGCTGGACAGGTAGTGCAGGCGCAGGTTGTGGCGGATCAGGATATCCAGCACCGGGCCGAGCCGGGCGGCCTCGTCGCTCTTGGTGACGATGCAGTCGTCCAGGCGGCTACCGGCGGCGCGGGCGGCACGCTGGTAGGTAGCGACCACCTCTTCCAGGGTGTCGCCGTGGCTGGCGGCGTTGAGCAGCAGCATCAGGCGCACCGGATGGCCGGTACCGCCGAGCTGGGCGATCTGGCCGATCAGGCGCTGGTCGCGCTGGCTCATACCGATGGTGTCGATGATCACCAGGCGCTTGCCGGCCAATTGAGCCAGCACGCTGTCCAGTGCGGCCTCGGCGGGCAGCGCCTGCACCTCGACGCCGAGCAGGCGGCCATAGATGCGCAACTGCTCGTGGGCACCGATCCGGTAGCTGTCGGTGCTGAGCAGGGCGACCTGGCCGCTGCCGTGGCGCATCACGTAGCGCGCCGCCAGCTTGGCGGTGGTGGTGGTCTTGCCGACGCCGGTGGGGCCGACCAGCGCCAGCACGCCGCCCTCGTCGAGCAGATCGTTCTCGTCGGCCGGCACCGGCAAGCGCGCAGCCAGCTGGCGCTCCAGCCAGGCGCGAGCGGCCGGGTCGTTGACCGTGGCGTGCTGCAGCTCGGCCGGCAGCGCGGCGAGGATCTCGTCGCACAGGTGGGCGCCGAAGCCGGCCAGCAGCAGCACCTGACGCAGGCGCCCGGCCCCGCTGTCCGCGCTGGCGGCCGGGGTGATCTGCCGGTTGAGCAGTTCGCGCATGCCCTGCATCTCGCCGAGCAGCAGCTCGCCCAGCGCCGCGAAGTCCACCGCGGCCGGCTGCGGGGGTGGCGGCGCGGCTTCCTCCTGGGTGCGCTGGTAGGCAGCGGCGCGCTGGGCGGCAAAGCCTGCCGGCGGCAGCGCCGGTGGCTGGCGCATGCCGGGGGGCATGGTCGCCGCGGCCGGTTGTTGCTGGGGCTGCGCTGGACGCGGCGCCGGGGTTGGCGCAGGGGCCGCAGCGGCCGGCTCGGGCACCAGCCGCTGGTGCTCGTCGTCGGCCATGGCGAGGATCTCCACGCCCTCGGCAATCGTCCGGTTGGACAGGATCAGGGCATCCTCGCCCAGCGCCGCACGCACCTGGCGCATGGCGTCGCGGCTGTTGGCTCCGACAAAACGTCTGACACTCATTAACTATTGCCTCCGATCAGGCTGGTCACGCGCAGCATGCGGTCATCGGGAATCTCGGCCAGCGACATCACCACCAGGTGACGCAGGCGCCGGCGCAGGAAGCGTGCGAGCAAGGCGCGCAGGCGGTGCTGGACCACCAGCACCGGCGCGTCGCCGTTGGCTTCCTGGCGGTTGAGAGCGGTTTCGGCCAGCTGCATCAGGTTGCCGGCCAGCCCGGGTTCCAGCGCGCCGCCGTTGTTCATGGCCTGAGCCAGCACCTGCTCGAGGCTGGCGTCGAGGCCGATCACGCGCAGCTCGCCCTGACCGGCGAACCACTGCTGGGTGATGGCCCGGCCGAGGGCCACGCGCACCACGGCGACCAGATCCTGGGCATCGCTCTGCGCGCTGGCATGCTCGGCCAGGGTATCGAGGATGGTGCGCATGTCGCGGATCGACACGTCCTCCTCCAGCAGGCTCTGCAGGATGCGCTGCAGGGTGGTGAGGCTGATGGCCTTGGGCACCACCTCCTCGACCAGCGCCTTGTTGTCCTCGCCGAGCTTGTCGAGCAGCTGCTGGACCTCCTGGCGACCGAGCATGTCGCTGGCATGGCGATGCAGCAGGTGGTTGAGATGGGTGGCCGCCACGGTGCTGGCATCCACCACCGTGTAGCCGTAGACCTGGGCCAGCTCGCGCTGCTCGAGGTCGATCCACACCGCCGGCAGACCGAAGGCCGGGTCGGTGGTGGCCTGCCCCTCCAGCTTGCCGGACACCTGGCCGGGGTCGATGGCCAGCCACTTGCCCGGTTGCAGCTCGGCGCGACCGACCTCGACGCCCTTGAGGCGGATCACGTAGGTATTGGCGCCCAGCTCGAGGTTGTCGCGGATATGCACCACGGCCGGCAGGAAGCCGACCTCCTGGGCGAACTTCTTGCGTACGCTCTTGATCCGCCCGAGCAGCTCGCCGTGCTGGCGCTGATCGACCAGTGGGATCAGCCGGTGGCCGACCTCCAGGCCGAGGGTGTCCACCAACTGCACGTCGTCCCAGCTGGCTTCCGGCGCCTCGGCCGGCGGTGGCAGTTCGGGATTGATCACCTTGTCGAGGAGCTGCTCCTCCTTGCGGCGCCCCATCCACCAGGCCAGGGTACCCAGCAACGCAGTGAACAGCAGGAACACCAGATTGGGCATGCCCGGCACCAGGCCGAGCAGACCCATGACCCCGGCCGCCAGCCACAGCACCTGCGGGTTGTGGAACAGCTGGCCGATCATCTGCTGGCCGACGTCCTCGTCGGTGTTGACCCGCGACACGGTGACGCCGGCCGCGGTGGAGATCACCAGCGCCGGGATCTGCGCCACCAGGCCGTCGCCGATGGTCAACAGCACATAGGTTTCCGCCGCCTGGGCGAAAGCCAGATCGTGCTGCAGCATGCCGATCAGCAGGCCGCCGATGACGTTGACCGCCATGATCACCAGGCCGGCCACCGCGTCGCCGCGCACGAACTTGCTGGCACCGTCCATCGAACCGTAGAAGTCGGCTTCCTGGGAAACCTCGCGGCGCCGGCTGCGCGCCTCGTCTTCACCGATCAGGCCGGCGTTGAGGTCGGCGTCGATGGCCATCTGCTTGCCGGGCATCGAGTCGAGGGTGAAGCGCGCGCCCACCTCGGCGATGCGCCCGGCGCCCTTGGTGATGACCATGAAGTTGATGATCACCAGGATCAGGAATACCGCCAGGCCCACGGCGAAGTTGCCGCCGACCAGGAAGTGGCCGAAGGCTTCGATCACCTTGCCCGCCGCATCGCCGCCCTCGTGGCCGTTCATCAGCACCACCCGGGTCGAGGCGACGTTGAGCGACAGGCGCAGCAGCGTGGTGAACAGCAGGATCGCCGGGAAGGCGGCGAAGTCCAGCGGCTTCTGGGTGAACATGCTGACCAGCAGCACCATGATCGACAGGGCGATGTTGAAGGTGAAGAACAGGTCGAGGGCGAACGGCGGCAGCGGCAGGATCATCATCGACAGGATGAGGATGATCAGCAGCGGCCCGGCGAGCAGTCGCGCCTGTCCACCGGCGCGCAGGCCGGAACCGTTCAGCCACACGGTCAGCGCATTCATCGGGATTCCTCGGGCGTGTCGCGCCGGTTGAGTTCATCGAGTTCGGCCGGGACCGGCAGGTCGTGCGGGGTCGGCGGCATCTCGCCGCCCTCCTCGCGCACGCGTTTGAGCCGGTAGGCCCAGGCCAGCACCTCGGCCACGGCGGTATACAGTTCGGCGGGGATCTCCTTGTCGAGATCCACATGGCGGTACAGCGCGCGGGCCAGCGGCGGCGCTTCGAGCATCGGCACGCCGTGCTCGGCGCCCAGCTCGCGGATGCGCGCGGCGACCAGTTCGGTGCCCTTGGCCACCACCTTGGGCGCGCCCATGCTGCCGTCCTCGTAGGCCAGCGCCACGGCATAGTGGGTCGGGTTAGTGACGATCACGTCGGCGGTCGGCACCTTGCTCATCATCCGCCGCCGCGCCACCGCCTGCTGCTGGGCGCGGATGCGGCCCTTGACGTGCGGATCGCCCTCGGACTCCTTGTGCTCCTGGCGCAGGTCTTCCTTGCTCATGCGCAGCTTCTTGGCATGGCTCCACAGCTGGTAGGGCACGTCGATACCGATCACCACCACCAGGGTCAGCACGATCATGGCGCAGGCCTGTGCCGCCAGACTCAGCGCATTGGCCAGCGCCTGGGACAGCGGCTGGTTCATCAGCGCCATCATCTCGCCGACATGGCTGGAGATGAACTGCACCGCCACCGCGCCGACCAGCAGCGACTTGGCGATCGCCTTGCCCAGCTCGGCCAGCGCGTGGGTGGAAAACAGCCGCGCGAGTCCCTTGATCGGGTTGAGGCGGGAAAACTGCGGGGCCAGCGACTTGGCCGACAGTAGCCAGCCCCCCAGCAGCATGGGCGACACCAGGGCAATCAGCAGCAGCAGGATGAACAGCGGCAGCAGGGCGAACAGGCTGTGCTGCGCCAAGCCGGTGAAGTGGGCGACCATCACCGCCGGATCGAACGCCACGTTGCGCTCGAACAGGAACGACTGCTCCATGACCAGGCCAAGCTGGGCGTAGAGCGTACTGCCCATCGCCCACAGCCCGCCCACACCGCCGAGCAGCAGCAGGAAGGTGCTCAATTCGCGGGAACGGGCGACCTGCCCGTCTTCGCGAGCCTTTTCCAAGCGCCGGGGTGTCGCCGCTTCTGTCTTGTCGTCCTGATCGCTGCTGTCGTCAGCCATGGCCTTGTGCGCGCCTGCGGCGACTCATACGGGCAAAAAGGCATTGTGCAGCCGAACGCCTTCCGCCAATCGGAGAAACAGCGTGAGGATTCGCCGGCTTATCGGGCGGCGGGCGAGATCGGCGCGCCGGACAACCACCCAAGAAGATCGACGAAAACCCGTCAGAATTCATAATCCCTATTAACATCAATGGCTTGATGCCATAATTCCATCACAAATTCAGCGACCGACGCCGACTCCGCCCCGCATGGTCGAGCCTGTTGGCCCCACTCTGGCCCATACCAGCCTGCTTCACCCCGGAAAGGACGCCCGAAGATTGACCAGAGATAACAATAAGATCGTCTCCCACCCCGTTCGCCAGCGCTTCCTGCCCGCCCTGCTGGTTCTGCTGCTGGCCATCGCCTGCCTCAGCCTGATCCTCAACCAACTGCACCTGCGCCACGAGCAGACCTTGCATGACCACTTCGAGGCGGAAACCACGGGCATGACGGCCGCCATCCACTGGCACATGAGCGCCTATGCCCAGACGCTGCACGGCGCTGCCGGACTGTTCTCGGCATCGGGCGAGGTGACCCGGGCAGGCTGGAAACGCTATGTCGAACAGCTGAACCTCGATCAGGTCTACGGAGGCATCCAAGGCGTCGGCTACAGCCAGTACATCCCCGCCGCAAATCTCGACGCTCACCAGCAGGCCGTCCGCGGCCAGGGCTTCCCGGACTATCGGGTCATCCCTGCGGGTAAGCGGGAGTCCTATAGCAGCATCGTCTATCTCGAGCCTTTCAGCGGACGCAACCTGCGCGCCTTCGGTTACGACATGCTGTCCGAACCGGTCCGCCGCTCCGCCATGGAGCAGGCTCGCGACACCGGCGCGGTGGCCTTTTCCGGCAAGGTCACTCTGATGCAGGAAACCGACCAGGACATCCAGGCCGGCATCCTCGCCTACTACCCGGTGTATGCGCAGGGCGTGTTCCCCAGGACGGTCCGGCAGCGCCGCGAGGTCCTGCTCGGCTGGACCTACAGCCCCTACCGGATGAGCGACATGATCGAGGCCATACTCAAAGATCGGCTGGCGAGTATCGGTCTGGAGATCTTCGATAGCGCGGAGCGCCTGGACGCCGCAACGCTGCTGTACGACAGCCGGGGCTCGGCCGACCGACGCGGTGAACCGCCGCGCTTCGCCCAGCTCGTGCGTCTGCAGCTCGAAGGCGGGCGCACCTGGACGTTGCGCTACAGCGCACTGCCCAGCTTCGACGCCAGCACCCGGCTCGCTCCGCCCTGGGCAGAGTTCGCCGCCGTCTTCATCATCAGCCTGCTGTTGTGCGGCCTCACCTGGGCGCTGATCAACACCCGACGCCGGGCCGACCTGATCGCAGATGAAATGACCACCTCGCTGCGCGAGAGCCAGCGCGAGTTCCGCGGGCTCAGCGAGCGCCTGGCCGGGGTGATCTGGGGCACCAACATCGGCACCTGGGAATGGGACGTTGCAACCGGCAACATCATATGCAACGCGCGCTGGGCGGAAATCGTCGGCCATACGCTCGACGACCTGTCGCCGATTCGCGTCGACACCTGGAGACGACTCGTCCACCCCGACGACCTGAAGCGCTCCGACGCAGAGCTGGAGCGCGGCTTTCGCCAGGAAAGCGACCTCTACGAATGCGAGGTCCGCATGCGTCACAAGGACGGCCGCTGGGTCTGGGTGCTGGACCGCGGCCGCGTCCTCGAGTGGGACGCCGACGGCAGGCCCCTGCGGATGTCCGGTACGCACCAGGACATCACCGCACGCAAGGAAACGGAAGTCCGCCTGCAACTGGCGGCCAGCGTGTTCAGCCACGCACGCGAAGGCATCATCATTACCGACAGTGCCGGCTTCATTCTCGACGCCAACCAACCCTTCACCCAGATCACCGGCTACAGCCGGCAAGAAGCCTTGGGCCGGCCTGCGTGGCTACTGCATGCCGGACGCCAACCCGAGGCATTCTTCCAGACGCTGCGCCAGGCCGCCGCAGACACCGGCCACTGGTCCGGCGAGACCTGGAACCGCCACAAAAGCGGCGAGATCTATGTGGCACTGCTGACGATCAGTGCGGTCAAGGAAGACACGGGCGCGATACAGAACTACGTGGCGCTGTTCAACGACATCACGCCGATGAAGGCACGGCAGAAGCAGCTTGAGCACATCGCCTACCACGACGCCCTGACCGGCCTGCCGAACCGCCTGCTGCTCGCCGACCGCATGCAGCAGGCAATGGCGATGGCCGACCGGAACCGCCAGCATCTGGCGGTGATCTATCTGGACCTCGACGGCTTCAAGGAAGTCAACGACAGCCATGGCCACGACGCCGGCGACGAACTCCTGGCCATCGTCGCGCAACGCATGAAGGCAGGCCTGCGCGAGATCGATACCCTGGCGCGCATCGGGGGCGACGAATTCGTCGCCATACTGGCGGGGCTGGAGCGCACCCAGGACTGCGAGAGCGTACTGGAACGGCTGCTGCGCGCGGTCGCAGAGCCCATCATGGCCACCGGGGTGGCCCTGCAGGTTTCCGCCAGCATTGGTGCCACCTTCTATCCACAGCCAGGCGTCGATGCCGAGCAGTTGCTGCAGCAGGCCGACCAGGCCATGTACCGGGCGAAATACGCTGGCAAGAACTGTTTCCAGCTGTTCCACTCCACCACGCCGCCGAGGCGCCTCCTGCCGAAGGTCATGGAGAGCCAGCTCTCTTGAGGTGACTGGCCGGCAGGTGAGCTGGCCAGCGGCTCGAACCGGCGAAGCCCTCCGGGCGCCGCACGCCTGGCGGCGCACACCCTGCCATATGGACGAAAGTCACCGGGAGTGCCGGTGCGGCACTCCAGACTTCAGAACCCCAGCTGGTCGAGCAGATCGTCGACCTGATCCTGATTGACCACCGCGTCGCCGGCGGTCGGCTTGATCTGCGGGCCGTTGAGCAGGCTCTTCGGCTTCTCCGGCTCCCACTCGCTCTCGGCCAGACGCTTGAGGATGATCGCCTCGCTGCCCTCCGGAACGCTCTCGATCAGTACCTGGATCAGCTGGTGCTCGATCTCGCGGATCACCTCGTTCATCTTCTTGATGACCTGGCCGGTGAGATCCTGGAAATCCTGCGCCATGAGGATTTCCATCAGCTCGCGCTGGGTCGCCTGAGTCTGACGCGGCACTTCGGCCAGATAGGCACGGGTGTCGCCGACCAGCTCGCGCGCCTGATCCAGTTCGATGGGGTTTTCAAACCAGGCCTGCCAACGCTTGTCCAGTTCGCCGGCACCCTGCGCCAGGCCATCCTGCAGCGGCTGGGCGCGGTCGATGGCGTTGAGCGCCCGCTCGGCAGCCTGCTCGGTCATCGACGCCACATAGGTGAGGCGATCGCGGGCGTCGGGAATCGCCTCGGCCGCCTTCTCGATCTCCTTGTCCAAACCGAGCTCGCGCATGCTGTCACGCAGCATGCGCGTCAGCTGACCGATGCGCTGAATCAGTTCGTCCGGGGCAACGTCCCAGTTGCTTGCCGCTTGCTTCGCGTCACCGCTCATGAGCCTGTCTCCTCGGGGCGTTCATTATTTGCCCAGCTTCTCAAAGATCTTGTTCAGTTTTTCTTCCAGGATCGCCGCAGTGAACGGCTTGACGACATAGCCGTTGGCTCCGGCCTGAGCCGCCGCGATGATGTTTTCCTTCTTCGCCTCAGCGGTCACCATCAGCACCGGCAGGTGCTTGAGGTTGTCGTCGGCACGGATCTGCTTGAGCATGTCCAGACCATCGAGGTTGGGCATGTTCCAGTCGGACACCACGAACTCGAACTTGCCCGAGCGCAGCTTGTTGAGGGCATCCTGGCCGTCCTCGGCTTCCTCCACGTTGGTGAAGCCCAGCTCCTTGAGCAAACTCCGCACGATCCGACGCATGGTCGGAAAGTCGTCCACAACCAGCATGCTCATGTTCTTGTCGGCCATTTGTATCCTCTCGATCTGGATGGCAGGTAAATGATCGGCAGCCCCGCAGGGCATGTAGGGAGGGCGTGCCAGGCGCCCTCGATATCAACCGGTTGCAGGGCAGCAGCCCCGCGACTCAAAACGACTCCCACTGCTCCTCGGCGGCCGCAACGGGACGCTTGCGCTGCGCCTCGGCCTGCACCTGCGGCGGCCGGGGCGGCAGGCCGCGCGCGCCAGCATCGGCGCGCGGCGCAGCCATCTGGCGGGACGTCTCACCGGACAGGCGGAACACTTCCACCGCACCCTCCAGATTGTGAGCCTGATCGGCCAGGGAGGCGGAGGCAGCGGAAGCCTCCTGCACCAGCGCGGCGTTCTGCTGGGTGACTTCGTCCATCTGCGCGATGGCGGTGTTGACCTGGGCGATGCCGGCGCTCTGCTCCTGGGAAGCTGCGGAAATTTCGTCGATGATGTCGGTGACCCGGCGTACCGCGCCGACCACCTCGCCGATGGTCTTGCCGGCCTGGTCGACCAGCTGCGAGCCGTCTCGCACTCGGCGCGTCGAGTCCTCGATCAGCGCCTTGATTTCACGCGCCGCCTCGGCACAGCGTCCGGCCAGATTGCGCACTTCGCCAGCCACCACGGCAAAACCGCGCCCCTGGTCGCCAGCGCGCGCGGCCTCGACCGAGGCGTTCAGTGCCAGGATATTGGTCTGGAAAGCGATCGAGTCGATCACTCCGATGATGTTGGCGATCTGTTGCGAGCTGTCGGTAATCTGCTGCATGGTCTCGACGACCCGCCCGACCACTTCGCGCCCCTCACCGGCGGTACTCGACGCGTCGTTGGCCAGCGCACTGGCTTGCCGCGCGTTGTCGGCATTCTGTTTCACGGTGGCAGTCAACTGCTCCATGCTCGCCGCGGTCTCCTCCAGCGAGGCCGCCTGCTGCTCGGTACGCGAAGAAAGATCGGCGTTGCCGCCGGCGATCTGCTGGGCCCCCACGAGGATCGAGCTGCTGCCTTCCCGCACGCTGCCCACGATTCTGGCCAGGCTTTCCTGCATGTCGCGCATGGCCGCCAGCAGCTGGCCCACTTCATTACGGGAGCGGATCTCGATCGGCTGCGACAGGTCGGCCTTGGCCAGACGCTGCAGGTGGCCGGCGGCCTCCGCCAGCGGCTGGACGATCACCCGTTGCAGGCCGTAGCGCACCGCGATCAGGATAGCCAGCGCCGCGCCGAGCAGGCCCAGCGCGATCATGCTGAACATACGGTGCATGTCTTCGTAGTCCGCGAGCAGGCCGTCCATCTTCTCAGCATTGTGGTTGAGATAGAGCCGCAACGCATCTTCGTAGCCGCTGGCCATAGATGCCTGCTGCTCATTGAGCCTGGCATAGCCTTGCAGATCGCCATCCTCGAGGGCCTGGATCTGCTGATCGAGAAGATCCAGCAACGGTGCGAAAGCGCCTGCCAACGTGTCGATCAGCGGCTTCTCCGGCGCGCCCTCGGGCACCTCGCGATATGCCTCGTACATTTCACGCGCACTGCCCGAGCTGACACGCATCGACTGCAGCTTGACGCCCTTGTCGCCTTCACTGGCGAAACGTTTGGCCCGCAGGGCCTCGCTGTAGGCATCGGCGCTGACGATTATCTTCAGGCGCTCGATATTCGCCTGGTTGACCAGGTCGACCTGGCGCACAGCCACCCGGTCGATCTCCAGAACGGTAGTCAGCCCTTTCACACCACCGGTGTAACCCAGCGCACTCATCACGACCAGCAATACGGCAAACAGCACCAGTGTGGCAGTGAGGGCACCCTTGATACTTATACGATTGAGAAAACTCTGCATGGCTGGACCTTGTTATTTTTTTTCGAATGACTCAAACACGCTGTGCCCGCCCGGAGGCGGCCACCTGCTTGAGAATCCGCTCGGCCATCTGGTCGAGGGAAACCACTTCGCATGCCCCGCCCAGGGCTATGCCCTCGCGCGGCATGCCGAACACCACGCAACTGGCCTCGTCCTGCGCGAAGGTAAAGGCGCCGGCCTGGCGCATTTCCAGCAGGCCACGGGCTCCGTCCTTGCCCATGCCGGTGAGCAACGCACCGATGGCGTTGCGCCCGGCACATTCCGCCGCCGAACGGAACAGCACGTCCACCGAAGGACGGTGACGGTTGACCGGCGGACCGTCATCCAGGCGGGCGACATAGTTGGCACCGCTGCGTACCAGCTTGAGGTGTGCAGTGCCCGGGGCGATGTAGGCATGCCCCGGCAGGATGCGTTCGCCGTCCTCGGCCTCCTTGACGGCGATATTGCACAACCGGTCCAGCCGCTCGGCGAAAGACTTGGTGAAGCCACCCGGCATGTGCTGGGCGATGAGGATCGCCGGGCTGTTGGCCGGCAGCGGCTCGAGCACCGCGCGGATCGCCTCGGTGCCGCCGGTGGAAGCGCCGATGATCACCAACTTCTCGCTGGAGATCAGCGGCGCCGTGAGCACCGCCGGACGCGGCGCACTGGAGGGCGCAGCCTGACGGGGGCGCGAGCGGGCGGCGGCGCGGATCTTGTCGGCGATCAGCTCGCTGTAGTCGAGCATGCCGTGGCGGATTCCCATCTGCGGCTTGGCGATGAAGTCCAGCGCGCCCAGCTCCAGCGCGCGCAGGGTGACTTCCGAGCCGGCCTGGGTCAGCGACGACACCATCAGTACCGGCATCGGCCGCAGGCGCATCAGGCGGTCGAGGAAGTCGAGGCCGTCCATACGCGGCATTTCCACGTCCAGGGTCAGCACGTCGGGGTTGTGCTGCTTGATCAGATCGCGCGCCACCAGCGGATCGGCGGCCACCGCCACCACTTCCATGTCCGGCTGCGAGTTGACGATCTCGCGCAGCAGGTCACGTATCAGCGCCGAATCGTCGACACACAGGACCTTGATCTTGGGAACACTCAAGCTGCTCTCCTTCGCGTTCTGTTCACTGGCCAGCCCGGGGACTGCTCCCCTCGCCCAGCCATGTGTGAGAGGGCAAAGCTGCCCTCGGCAGGCAGCCGCGATGTATTTTTCATCGGCATATCAGGTCTTATCGGCCGCACCGCTTCAGTCTTTAGGCCTGGCAGCGCTGCTCAGGGTGTACACCGTCTGCCCGCGCAGCACGAAGTCGTCGCTGATATAGGAAAAGCTTTCCGAATGCCCGGTGATCAGCAGGCCATCCGGCTTCAGATAGGAGACGAAGTGCTTGAGGATCTTCGCCTGACTCGGCTTGTCGAAATAAATCATGATGTTTCGGCAGAAGATCGCGTCGAACGGCCCACTGATCTTCCACTGGGCGTCATGCAGGTTCAGCTGATGAAACTCGACCATGCCCATCAACTCCTGGCGTGCCCGCGCCAGGCCGACGCGCTCGCCACTGCCGCGCAGGAAGAAGCGGCGCGCCCGCTCCTCGCCCATTTCCAGCACCTGCTTGAGCGGATAGACACCGGTCCTGGCCTTGGCCAGGGCATCGGTGTCGATATCCGTGGCGATGACCCGCGACTGACTGGCCAGTTGCGGACCGAGTGCCTCGCACAGGGTCATGGCAATCGAGTACGGCTCCTCGCCAGTAGAAGCTGCGGCACACCAGACGCGCACCGGCTCGCGCCGGCCGGCGACATGGGCGGCCAGCAGCGGGAAGTGATGCGCCTCGCGGAAGAACGCAGTCAGGTTGGTGGTCAGCGCATTGGTGAACGCCTCCCACTCCCGCGCGCCGGGCTGGCGCGCGAGACGGTCGAGGTACTCACCGAAATCACTCATGCCGTGCAGGCGTAGTCGCTTGGCCAGACGGCTGTAGACCATCTCGCGCTTGTTGTCGGTCAGAACGATGCCAGCTCGTTCGTAGATCAGCTGGCAGATGCGGCGAAAATCCGCATCGGTCAGGTTCAGATCATGTCCAAAGGCAATTCCCGCAGCGACGTCGGCGTTCATCGGTATGCTCCAGACCTATTCCCTGTAGTGGTCAAAACTCGCTCCACTCCTCGACAGCGCGGGCTTCGCGACGCGCTGACGGATTGCTGGATACTGGAGTGGCAGCCGCCGGACTGCGCAACTCGACGCCGCGCTCGCGGCGCGGAGCGGTGGAGTGCCCAGCTGCCTGCGTATTGCGCAGCCGGAACACCCCCATGGTGCGCAGGGCATCGGCCAGGTGACCTTCGAGATCGGCCGACGCACGCGCCGCCGTCTGCACCAGACCGGCATTGCGCTGGGTGACGTCGTCCATCTGCGCCACGGCCTGGTTGACCTGGGCGATGCCGCCGCTCTGCTCATCCGAGGCAGCCGCGATTTCACCCATGATGTCGTTGACCTTGGTCACCGCCGCGACCACGCCCTCGATGCTCTGCTCGGCGCGCTGCACCAGCTGGGCACCCTCGTCGATCTGTCGCGAGGAGCTGACGATCAGCCCGCGGATCTCCTTCGAGGCCTCGGCCGAACGGCTGGCCAGGTTGCGCACCTCGCTGGCCACCACGGCAAAGCCGCGGCCCTGATCGCCGGCGCGCGCCGCCTCGACCGAGGCATTGAGGGCGAGGATGTTGGTCTGGAAGGCAATCGAATCGATGACGTTGATGATCTCGGTCATCTTGCGCGAGGTGGCAGTGATCTGGCCCATGGTGCCGACCACCTGCCCCATCACCTCGCCACTTTCACGCACGGTGCCGGATGCATCGCCGGCCAGCTGGCTGGCATGTCGGGCATTGCCGGCGTTTTGCTGCACGGTGGCGGTCAGCTCATCCATGCTCGCCGCGGTTTGCTGCAGCGAGGCGGCCTGCTGCTCGGTGCGGGCAGACAGCTCGGTGTTGCCATGGCTAATCCCCTCCACCGCGAGCGACAGCGAGTTGACGCTCTGATTCACGTCGCGAGCGATGCTGGTCACGCTGTTGCGAATCGCGCCCTGGAAGCGGATCAGCTCGGCCATCTCGGTGAGATGCCCCTGGGCCGGCTGGGCATCCAGGTTGCCAGCGGCCAGCTGCGCCATGTAGTCGACAGAACGGTGCAGGGAGCGCTGCAGGCTACCGCAGGTGCGCAGCATCATGACCATCATCGACAAGCAGATCAGGGTCAAGACGCCGGCTTCGAGGGTGACGCCCAGGCTCGCGCCGCTCATCAGCGCCACGGCCAGTTCGAAGCCGTTGTCGATCAGCAGGAGCACCGAGGCGAGCATGAGCAGCCACACTCGCGCCCGCAGGGAGTCCGGCCGCAGGCGTTGCAGCCAGCCGCGCGGCCCACGGCGGACCAGGCGACCGCGGTCGAGGCCCAGATGCTTGCCGCGCCCCTCGCGGATGCTCCTGTAGGCCAGAGTAGCCGCATCGACCTCGGCTCGAGACGGCTTCGAGCGCACCGAGGTATAGCCGACCACGCGTCCCTCCTCGATGGTCGGCGTGACGTTGGCCAGCACCCAGTAATGATCGCCGCTCTTGCGCCGGTTCATCACCAGGCCGTTCCAGGCATGGCCCTGCTGGATGGTTTCCCACAGATTGGCAAAGGCCACCGGCGGCATGTCCGGGTGGCGCACCAGGTTGTGGTTGGCGCCATGCAGTTCTTCCCACGAGTAGCCGCTGACAGTGATGAAGGCCGGGTTGGCATACACGATGCGACCCTTGAGGTCGGTACGCGAAATCAGGAAATCGTCTTCCTTCAGTTCGTACTCGCGCTGGGTTACCGGCTGGTTGTTACGCATACAGACTTGCTCCGCACATCAGGCAGACCGGCTTCTTGCCGGCGTTGTTATGTATCGACAGACCGGGGTGGCGAGACCCCGTAGCGGTCTGCAGTAAATCGCAAGCAAAGACTTTCCATGTGAAAATCTCTCTCTAGATCAAAATCTTAGAAATCACTCCACTCCTCGACCGGACGAGCGTCTGGACGCTTCGCCGCCTTGTTGTTGTGCGGTTGGGCTGGGGTTGTCGCCGACACCGAGCGCTGCGCCGGAGCCAAGGCCACCTGCTGACCATCCATCTTGAATACCCCCATGGTGCGCAGAGCATCGGCCAGGTGACCTTCGAGATCGGCCGACGCCTGTGCCGCACGCTGCACCAAGCCGGCATTGCGCTGGGTCACGTCGTCCATCTGCGCCACGGCCTGGTTGACCTGGGCGATGCCGCCGCTCTGCTCATCCGAGGCAGCCGCGATTTCACCCATGATGTCGTTGACCTTGGTCACCGCCGCGACCACGCCCTCGATGCTCTGCTCGGCGCGCTGCACCAGCTGGGCACCCTCGTCGATCTGTCGCGAGGAGCTGACGATCAGCCCGCGGATCTCCTTCGAGGCCTCGGCCGAACGGCTGGCCAGGTTGCGCACCTCGCTGGCCACCACGGCAAAGCCGCGGCCCTGATCGCCGGCGCGCGCCGCCTCGACCGAGGCATTGAGGGCGAGGATGTTGGTCTGGAAGGCAATCGAATCGATCACGTTGATGATCTCGGTCATCTTGCGCGAGGTCGCGGTGATCTGACCCATGGTGCCGACAACCTGCCCCATCACCTCGCCACTCTCGCGCACCGTGCTCGACGCATCGCCAGCCAGTTGGCTGGCATGCCGGGCATTGCCGGCGTTCTGCTGTACGGTGGCGGTCAGCTCTTCCATGCTCGCCGCGGTCTGCTGCAGCGAGGCGGCCTGCTGCTCGGTACGCGAGGACAACTCTTCGTTGCCGCGGGAGATGTCCTCCACCGCAACCGCCAACGAGGCAACACTGTTGTTCACGTCGATCGAGATACCGCGCACGCTTCTGCGCAGGGCCTCCTGAAAGCGCATCAGCAGGCCGATCTCGCTGATCCGGCTGTGACTCAGGCGGACATCGAGATTGCCCGCGGCCAATTGCGCCATGTAGTCGGCCGATGCCTCGAGACCACGCAGCAACACCCGTCCTGCGCGGTGGGTCATGACCAGCAACAGCACACCGAGCACGGCCATCACCGCTTCCGCCATCATCTCCAGGCCGGCGCCACCCTCGAGATACTTGGTCACCCCGGACACGCTGTTGCCGGCCACCATCAGCACGGCAATCAGCTGGATCACGGTGAAGCGAAAGCGCATGGAGGAAGTCTGCAGGCGTGACAGCCAGCCACCCGGACCGCGGCGCACCAGGCTGCCGCGATTGAGCCCGAAGTGATTGCCGCGCCCTTCGCGAATCAGCCGGTAGGCCTCGCTGGCCGTTTCTACCTCGCTGCGGGTGGCCTTGCGGCGAATCGAGGTATAGCCGACCACCTGACCATCCTCCATGGTCGGCGTGACGTTGGCGCGCACCCAATAATGGTCGCCGTTCTTGCGCCGGTTCATCACCAGACCGTTCCAGGAATGGCCGTCCTTGATGGTCTCCCACAGGTTGGCGAAGGCTACCGGCGGCATGTCAGGATGGCGCACCAGATTGTGGTTGGCGCCACGCAACTCCTCCCAGGAGTATCCACTGACCCGGATAAAGGTCGGGTTGGCGTAGGTGATCCTGCCCTGGAGATCGGTACGCGAAATCAGGAAGGTGTCATCCGCCAACTCATACTCGCGCTGCGTGACCGGCTGGTTGTTGCGCATACTGACTCTCCATGGGTGTGACAGGCTTTTTATTCTTGTGGGGCTGTCAAGGCTGTTTTCGGGTTAGAACGTCTGCCAGTCATCATCCGCATTCGACGGTTTGGCTGCGGCTTGCGGCGCGGCAGGACGAACCTTCACGCTCACTTCACGCTCGGCACTCTCGTACTGTTGCCTGGCCCAGGAATCGGCTACCGGCAGTCGCGCTGCCGGGCGATGTGCCTGCTCATGGGCGATGTGGAACGCCTCCACCGCCTCGCGCAGGCGCTGGGCCTCGACTACCAGTTCGCCCGCCGAACGGGCGGAGTCCTGCACCAGGCCGGCGTTCTGCTGGGTCACCTGATCCATCTGCGTCACCGCCCGATTGACCAGGCCGATGCCGTTGCTCTGCTCCTGCGAGGCGGCGGCGATCTCGTCCATGATGTCGGCGACCTTCTGCACCGCCTCGACGATTTCCTCCATGGCGCTGCCGGCCTGGCCGACCAGGCTGCTGCCGGTCTCGACCCGCGCCACCGACTCGCCGATCAGCGTGCGGATGTCCTTGGCTGCGTCGGCGCTACGGCTGGCCAGGCTGCGCACCTCACCGGCCACCACCGCGAAACCGCGCCCCTGCTCGCCGGCCCGAGCCGCTTCGACCGAGGCGTTGAGGGCAAGGATGTTGGTCTGGAAGGCGATCGAGTCGATCAACTTGATGATTTCGGCAACCTTGTGCGAGCTGCTGCTGATCTCGCCCATGGTGCTGACCACCTCGTTGACCACCTCACCGCCGCGCTGTGCGGCGCGTGCGGCGGTAGCCGCCAGTTGGCTTGCCTGGCGCGCGTTGTCGGCGTTCTGGCCGACGGTGGCGGTCAGTTGCTCCATGCTCGAGGCAGTGTCCTCCAGTGAGGCGGCCTGCTCGATGGTGCGCGAGGACAAGTTGCGGTTGCCCTCGGCAATTTCCTGGGCACCGTCGTGGATCAGCTGGCTGCTGTCGCGCACGGTGCCGACGGTGGCCGCCAGGCGCTGCTGGATATGGGCCAGCGAGGTGAACAGCTGACCGATCTCGTTGGTGCTGCCGGATTCGATGGACTCGGCGAGGTTGCCGGAGGCGATCTGCTCGCAATGCGCCACGACCCGATGCAGCGGACGGATCACGTTACGGTTCACGCCCCAGACCACCGCGACGATACTCAACGCCGACACCAATAGGACCAGGACGATCACCCAGCGCACCGCCAGGGCGAAATCGGCGAAAGCCTGCGACTGGCCACCCTGCTGCAGCCCCGCGATGGTCTGCTCGGCGAAACCCATGCTGTACAGCCCCAGGACACTCAGGACGCACACCAGTACGGCAAACAGCCCCAGTACCAGATTCCAGCTCAGTCGAACCGTCATGTTGTTCAGTAGTTTCACCTTGCTCTCCTTTCCCAGGTGCCAGCCGCATGCGGGCAGGCCTCGCCATCAACCCGTCAAACCCAGGCAGCCTCGCTCTGCTCGGCATGCGCCGGGCGCTCGAACGACGCGCTGCCGCGCTCACTGGCCGGCACACGTGAACGTTCGCCGCCACTGTTATCGTCGATCACGAAGCGCACCACGTGCTGATTCAGGCGCACGCTCTGCTGGCTCAGACGCTGCGCGGCATGCGCGCCGTCCTGCACCATGCCGGCGTTGCGCTGGGTCATCTGATCCATCTGCGCCACCGCAACGCTGATCTGTTCGATGCCGCTGCTCTGCTCGGCCGAGGCAGAGGAGATCTCGCCGATCAGGGTGTTGAGGCGACCCATGTCGGTCACCATGCTGCGAATGACTTCGCCGGTCTGGCGTACCCGTTCGTTGCCGGTGCGCACCTGACCGCCGGAGCCGTCGATCAGCCCCTTGATCTCGTGGGCCGCCGAGGCCGAGCGACTGGCCAGCTTGCGTACCTCGCCAGCCACGACGGCAAACCCGCGACCCTGCTCGCCGGCCCGCGCCGCCTCGACCGAGGCGTTGAGGGCGAGGATGTTGGTCTGGAAAGCGATCGAGTCGATGGTGTCGACGATGCTCGACATCTGACTGGCGCTGGACTGGATCGCCAGCATGGCGTCTACCACCTGCTCCATGGCCGTGCCGCCCTTGCGCGCATTTTCGGCACAGTTGGAGGCCAGACGGCGAGCCTGGTCGGCGCTCTCGGCGTTTTGCCGCACGGTGGCGGTCAGTTGCTCCATGGTCGAGGCAGTTTCCGCCAGCGCCGCGGCCTGCTGCTCGGTGCGCGCGGCCAGCTCGGCATTGCTGGAGCTGATCGCATGGGCCTCGTCCTGCACCTCATGGGCGCTCTGACTGATGTCGCCGATGGTGCGTGCGAGCGACTCGCGCATCCGGTTCATCTCGGCCAGCAAGCTCTGCGTATCGCCCGGCTGCAGTATCGGCGCCTGGTTCAGCTCGCCCTCGGCAATCTGCCGGGCCACGGCCACTGCGTAGCGCGGATCGCCGCCCAGGCGCCGCAGCAGGTCGCGGATCACCCAGCCCATCAGCAGGGTCAGCGGCAGGCCGACCAGCAGCAGGCCGAAACCGGACTGCAGCAGTCGTTTCATGAACATCTGGTTGATGTCGGCAATGTAGGTGCCGGTGCCGATGTACCAACCCCAGGGTTCGAAAGCGCGCACGTAGGAGCGCTTGTTCTCCAACTCGGCACCACTGGAATGCGCCCAACGGTAGTCGACGAAGGCACGATCGCCGGCCTTCTTGACCGCCTCGGCCATCTCGACGAACAGCTGGCGACCGTCGGCATCCTTGAAGTCTTCAACCGGTGTACTGGCCGGGATCGTCGGGTGGGCGACGACAAAGCTGTCGTCGAAGACGAAGAAATAGCCGCGGCCGTCGTCGTAGCGCATGCTCTTGATCAGTTCGCTGGCATACAGCTGGCCGCCCTCCAGACTCATGCCGCCGCGCTGGACCTGGGCCGCTACGTCACGGATCACCGAGCGGGCGATCTCGATCTGGCTCTCCACCTTGGCCTTGCGTTCTTCGAACAGAACACTGCGGGTCAGCCAGGCGCTCCAGAACATCAACACCAGCATGGCCAGCCAGGCCGCTATCAGGGTTGCCCACAGTTTTTGGCTTGTCGTCAAATTTCGCATCCCATGAAACCCCGTAATTTATAATTTACGCTTATGGCTTGCCGACGAGCGGTCACTAACCGTCCCCACCGCTACTTCCTCTATCGGCAATCCGGGGTTGAACTTTGGCTGCCCCGCCACAGCGACAGGCATCGCAGACGGGAGGCAACCACTTTCTTCACCGCACCACTCAGGCGGCGGTCTTCTCCACCAGCGCCATTTCCTCGCTGGTGAGCATGCGGTCGATGTCGACCAGCACCAGCATGCGATCCTCCAGACTGGCCAGGCCGCTGAGGTAGTCGGAGGACAGCGACAAGCCGAACTCCGGCGCCGGCTTGATCTGCTCCGGGGTCAGGCTGAGCACGTCGGACACCCCGTCGACCACCACGCCGACCACTCGCCCGGAGACGTTGACCACGATGACCACGGTCTGGCCGTCGTACTCGACGCGGTCGAGGTTGAACTTGATGCGCAGGTCGACGATCGGCACGATCACGCCGCGCAAGTTGGTGACGCCCTTGATGAACGGCGGCGCACTGGCGATCCGGGTGACGTTCTCGTAGCCGCGAATCTCCTGGGCCTTGAGGATGTCGATGGCGTATTCCTCGTCACCCAGCGAGAACACCAGGAATTCGCGGGTCTGGGCCTCGAGGGCAGTGCTGTCGGACGGATGGCTGAAGGACATTTAGATAACCTCCTGAAGGGGAGCAACGGCGCTGCGCGGGTCGCGCGCGGCGGATTGACTACGGTTGAGGCGTTGCAGGTCGCCGACATCGAGAATCAGCGCCACGCTGCCATCGCCGAGAATGGTTGCCGCGGAGATCCCCGGCACCCGGCGGTAGTTGGTTTCCAGGTTCTTCACCACCACCTGCTGCTGGCCGATCAGGTCGTCCACCTGCAGCGCATAGCGGCGACCCTCGCCCTGCACGATCACGCTGATCGATTCGGTCGGCTCGGTGCGCGCAGCGGCCACATCCATCACCTGATGCAGTGCCACCACCGGCAGGTACTCGTCGCGCACCTTGAGCAGCAGGTCGGTACCGGCCATCGAGTAGAGATCCTCGCTGCGCGGTTGCAGCGATTCGATCACCGCACTGAGCGGCAGGATGAAGATTTCCTTGCCGACGCGAACCGACATGCCGTCGAGGATCGCCAGGGTCAGCGGCAGGACGATGCGGATGCGGGTACCCTGGCCGAAGCGCGAGACGATCTGCACATGGCCGCCCATGGACTGGATGTTGCGGCGTACCACGTCCATGCCCACACCGCGCCCGGACACGTCGCTGACCTGCTCGGCGGTGGAGAAGCCGGGAGCGAAGATCAGCTGCCAGACCTCGTCGTCCGGCATGTTGTCGGTCACAGCCAGGCCCTGACTGCGTGCCTTGGCCAGCAGTTTGTCGCGGTTGAGACCGGCACCGTCGTCGCTGACCTCGATCAGGATGTTGCCGCCCTGATGCTGGGCGGACAGGGTCAGCCGGCCGGTGCGCGACTTGCCGGCAGCCTCGCGCTGCTCGGGCGATTCGATGCCGTGATCGAGGCTGTTGCGTACCAGGTGGGTCAGCGGATCGATGATCCGCTCGACCAGACTCTTGTCCAGCTCGGTGGACTTGCCCTCGGTGACCAGCTCGACCTGCTTGTCCAGCTTGGCCGCCAGGTCGCGCACCTGGCGCGGGAAGCGGCTGAACACGTAGTCCATCTGCACCATGCGGATCGACATCACCGCTTCCTGCAGGTCGCGCGCATTGCGCTTGAGCAGGCTCATGCTGTTGATCAGCTCGCTGTGTACGGCGCCGTCCAGCTGACCGGCAGTCTGCTCGAGCATCGACTGGGTAATGACCAGCTCGCCGACCAGGTTGATGATCTGGTCGACCTTGTCCACCGGCACGCGCAGGCTGCTGGTTTCGGCACTGGCCGCTGCAGCCGGCTTGGCCGGGCTCGGGTTGCTTGACGGCGCCCTGGCAGGCACTGCCGGCGCGGCTGTCGCCACCGCCTGGATAGCGGCGGCAACCGCGGCTTGCGGGACAGCGCTTGCCGCCAGCGGCTGCGCGACCGGCTCCGCGGCTGCACTGGCCGCAACCGGGCTGTCGGCAATGCCAAGCACGCGGATTTCCAGCTGCTCGGGCTCGACGATGAAGCACATCACCGCTTCGATGTCGTCGGCGTCCTCACTGCTCAGCAGCTCCACCTCGTAGCGCTGCACATCGCCGCCCTGACTGCGGATGCTACCGAATTGCTTGAGTTCCTCGACCAGCAGCAGCCGGTCCTTCTCGCTGACACCGAGCAGGGCCACGCTCAGGCGCGCCTCTCCGGTGTCTGCGCTCTCGACGGGTGCAGCGACGACAGGTTGCGGTGCGGGCTCGACCATCGGCGCAGCAGGCGGTACTGCCGGGGCGGCCGCCGAGTGACCGATCTCCTCCAGGGCCAGTTGCTGCAGGGTTTGACAGATACGCGCAAAGGCCTCGGCATCAGGCTCGGCGCTGTTGCGGTAGGCGTCCAGCTGATCTTGCAGCATGTCCTTGGTTTCCAGAAAGAGGTCGACGATGTCGCGTCGCAGCTTCAATTCGCCGCGACGCAGGTGATCGAGCAGGTTCTCGAAGATGTGGGTGGTCTTCTGCAACACATCGAAGCCGAAGGTGCCGGCCCCACCCTTGATCGAGTGCGCCGCGCGAAAGATGGCGTTGAGCTGCTCACTGTCGGGAGCCTCGATATCCAGCTCCAGCAGGTGACGCTCCATGTCGCCCAGCAGTTCTGCGGCCTCTTCGAAGAAGGTGTCGTAGAAATCGGTGATATCCATGCGGGCACTCACTCAGGGTTCAGGGTGGGTTCGATTGCGGGCGACACGGGCGAGGCACCGTCAGCAGGTTCGGCTGCCGCAGGCAGGGTCTCGACAGCCTCTTCCGGATCGAGGGCAAAAGAGCTCTGCTGCATGATTGCCGCGGCGGTGCGCTTGTCGAGGACGATCACGGCGATGCGCCGGTTCATCGGATCACCCGGACCGACGCCGTCGAACGGGATGCGATCGGCCATGCCGGCCACGCGCAGCAGCTTGTCCAGCGCCAGGCCGGCAGTGACCAGCTCGCGGCGCGAGGCATTGGCGCGCTCGCTGGATAGCTCCCAGTTGCCATAGCCGGCCGCGCCGCCAGGATAGGGGCGACTGTCGGTATGGCCGACAATCTGGATGCTGTTGGGCAGCTCGTTGAGCAGTGGCGCGATGGTCTGCAGCAGGCTGCGCATGTAGGGGGCAACCCGCGCGCTGCCGACCTCGAACATCGGCCGCTGTTCGGTATCCACCAGCTGGATGCGCAGGCCCTCCGGGGTCAGATCCATGCGGATCTGCGCGCGCAGTTCGCGCAGCACCGGATCGGCCTCGATCACCGACTCGATGCGCTTTTCCAGGTTTTTCAGACGAGCCTGTTCGTCGCTCGGACGGGTTCTTTCGCGCACATCGATGCGCGCCTTGGCGCCCTCGACATGGCTTGGGTCGTCGCCGCCACCAGGGATCGCACTGTCGCTGGCACTGGACTTGTCGCCGCCGGCCATCGCCACCAGCAGCGGCGTACTGAAGTATTCGCCGATCGCCACGCGAGTCTCCTTGCTGGAAGAGGCAAGAATCCACATGACCAGGAAGAACGCCATCATCGCGGTCATGAAGTCGGCAAAGGCGATCTTCCATGCACCGCCATGATGACCATGCGCTGCCTTCTTGCGGCGGATTATGATGATCGGACGGTCGCCGCTCATGCGGCCTCCGCATTGGTGGCCGCCGCCGGTTTCTGGTTGCGCACGTGCTCTTCAAGCTCGACCGCCGTGGGACGCTCGACGGTATCCAGCGCCTTGCGCCCGAACTCCACGGCAATCTGCGGCGCATAGCCGTTGACGCTGGCCAGCAGGGTCACCCGCAGGCATTGCAGCATCTTCACCGCCTCGGCCACCTGGCGACCGATGCGACTGGCCAGCGGCGCAACGAACCCGTAGGCCAGCAGGATGCCGAGGAAGGTGCCGACCAGCGCGTGAGCGATCATCATGCCCATCTGATCCGGCGGCGCGTCGGCGGCCATGCTCAAGGTCTTCACCACGCCCATCACGGCGGCGACGATGCCGAAGGCCGGCAGGCCGTCGCTGACCTTGGTCAGGGCATCGGCCGGCATGTGCGCCTCGTGCTCGAACGACTCGATCTCGTGGAGCATCAGCTCGTCGAGCTCGTGGGCGCTCATGTTGCCGCTGATCATCAGGCGCAGGTAGTCGGTGAGGAAATTCATGATCATCGGATCGTCGAGCAACTGAGGGTGCTCGGCGAACACCGCGCTTTCGGCCGGATTGTCGATGTCCCGCTCGATGGCCAGCATGCCGTCGCGGCGCGCTTTGGCCAGCAGCTTGTACTGCAGGGCCAGCACCTCCATGTACATCGCCTTGTCGTACTTGAGGCTGCGCTTGAGGGTGGAGGCAGTCTTGAAGGTGCCCTTGATCGCCTTGCCGTGGTTGGCGGCCAGGAATGCGCCCAGTGCCGCACCGCAGATGATCAACACCTCGGTAGGCTGGTACAGCGGACCAAGACTGCCGCCGGACAGCATGTAGCCGCCGAACACGGAGATGAGCACCACGGCGAATCCGATCACGATCAGCACGACAACACTTCCTTGGGTCAGATCAGGAGATGACCTGAGTGCTATCGGCAAGCGCTGGTGATACTTGAGGTTTTTTGTGCAGCCGCAGGCAGAAAGTCGTGCTGACCAGCTGCATAGCGAGGATTGCACCGGAGTGCACATAGCCAGGCATCCGGGGCGCCGCGGAGAGGCGCCCCGGACAGGCAGTCAGCAGTGGCCGACCGCCATGGGCCCCACATCGAAGGATGCCTCGCCCACGCTCGCGGCCGCCTCCAGGCTGGCCTCGCGCTGCTTGCGGGTCTTGCCGGCGCGTGACGGTGGCTGGCAGATGCCACAGACATAGCCGCGCTTGGGCGCGTGGGCATGAGCCACAAAACGGCCACTGCAGCAGGTGCAGCGCACCAGCTCGAGCATCTCGCTCTCGAAGAAGCGCACCAGGGTCCAGGCGCGCGTCAGGCCCAGCACCAGCTCGTCTTCATCGGTCAGCCCGACCTGTTCGAGATACAGGCGATAGGCCTTGACGAAGGCTTCCATGCGCTCGCAGCCATGGCTGCTCAGCAGATTCTCGTAGATGTTGTAGAACAACGAGGAATGGATGTTCGGCAACCAGGTGATGAACCAGTCGGTGGAAAACGGCAGCATTCCTTTCGGCGGTGATACACCGCGCACTTCCTTGTACAGACGGATGAGCCGACCACGACTGAGGTCGGTTTCCGTTTCGAGAACCTGCAATCGCGCGCCCAGCTCGATCAGATCTATCGCCAGCTGCACCTGCAGCATTTCATTCAGCAAACTCTTTTCTGTCATGACAATCCCACTTACCCAGCAGGAGCACTCGCAGGAGCGACGGCAGACATCAGCAGGGCAGCATGAATCTGGCCCAGCCCCTGCTCGCGCTGCCCCTGGGTCAGACGCGCCAACTGCTCGGCGTCATCCAGGACCATGCGGCACAGCAACTGACGAGTACGCGACAACTGCACAAGCTGCTTGGGCGACAGCGCAGCCACCAGATCAGCTGTTTTCTGATTGAGTTTCAGCCGGAACATCGCCGCCACCGAATCCTCACGCAGCAGCTTCTGCGCAAGCAGCAGATAGGAAAGATTCAGCTCCTGGATATCGTCCAGCAGACTATCGACACTCATGGATATTCCTTGCAGATCTGGCGAGATCTAGGCTGCACGCCGCCTAGCGATTTTTAGTTATACACACCCGTGACAGCGCCTGTGACGCCGACAGCGGTAGTTATTTTTGGAGTATGTTGCGCAGGCAGGACGACACTCGCTTGACGCTAAAGTTTCGCCACCGAGCAAGATTAACATGCAAAAATGTGAACCAGGTAGCACAAAAAAGCCATCACCCAAGCTGCACAAATGCGACACAATCGCAATAATGCGCTAAATTCTGCGAAAAACGACTATTTGGCGCCAATCTGGCGAACTAAAAACCTATACAACACAGGGTTTTTTTACTTCCTAGCCAGCAAGACCCTGATCTACATCAACAAATTGACGTCACTCCTCGCTCGACTCCAACCGCGCCACCCAGGCGAGCAACTCGGCCACGACCTGATACAACTGCGGCGGGATCTGCGCATCGAGGTCGAGCTGCATCAGCAAACCGACCAACTCCGGCGAGTCGTGGATGCGCACCCCGTGGCGCTGCGCCTCGGCGATGATCCGCTCGGCCACCTCGCCATAGCCCTTGGCCACCAGGCGCGGCGCGCCATCACCCTCGCCGTAGGCCAGCGCCAAAGCCTGACGGCGATTGCGCCTATCCTCGGCCATCTTCCACCTTCGCCGCGTCCGCCTCGAGCAACTGCAGGCGCACACAGCTGAAACCACACGCCTCCAGGCTTGCCTGCAGCTCAGCACGGCTGCCCTCGAAATAGCGGCGCAGACTGACGGAGTCGGTCTGCAGGGTCAGCGCGAGGCGCTCGCCCTGCAGGCTGATGGCTGCCTCCAGGGCGCCAAGATCCGCCAGACGCAGCCCCAGACGCACCCTCCACTCGCCCTCGGAGGTCTGCTCACGCCCGGCAGCCTCACCCTCCTCATCCAGCTGACGCTCGGCCAGCGGTGGCGCCTCGATGCTCAGCCCCATGAACACGCCAGCCCAGACATTGCCCTCCCAACGCAGCTGCGGCTGCGCCAACAGCTCCAACTGCTGGCGCAGCAAGGAGGACAGCGACTCCTGCGGCAAGCCCGCCACTTCGGCACGGGTTGCCAGCGCCCCCGCCGCCCCGGCATCCAGTATGTCAGCACTATCGGCAGCGATAACATCCGACTTTGGCGCCGGTTCGCTCGGCGGCAGCGGCGGAGCAACGGCGCCTTGGACGCCCGACGAAGATGCAGGCGCGCCGGCCTGCAACGTCGCCGGGGTGGCCGACTCGCCACTGCGCGGAGCAGCCTGCATCTGCGGTTCGCGGCGCAGCGCCTCCAGCGGAAACTCGCCGCGAAACCAGCGCGCGACATGAGACTCATAAAACAAGCCACTGTGCTGGATACTCTGCTGCAGGCGAGTGGCGATCAGCGTCGCTGCCGGCGCCTCGCGCGGCGCCTCAGCCAGCAACGGCGCCGCTGGCGCAATGGCCGATGGCGGCACCGGAAAGCGTTGCAGCAGGTCGGCGATCGCTCGCGCGGCGGCACTGAACGAGGTGATGGTCGAACTGGGTGCCGCAGCACCGCCAGGAGCGACTGACGGCGCGCCCTGTGCAGCATCACGCGCCAACGAGACCTGCGCCGCGGCCGCCTGCTGAGGCCGCACGGCAACCTGCGCCTGCGGCAGGTTACGCGCATCCAGGCGCGAGTCGCTGTGCAGCGGCCGCGCACCTTCTACCGGCAGCACAGGAGCAGCCGGCTGGTTCAGATCCTTGGGCAGGGGAATATCCACACGCCTGCCCAGCACCTGATGCAGCAAGGTATCCAGTACAGGCGTGATGCCACTCACATGAAGCCTCCATCGAAATCCGGCCCCATCGGCAGCTCGGGGCGATAGGCCCGGCCCAGCTCGATCTGGCGGCGCGACACGTCGATCAACCGGCCGAGTTCGTCACGCCGAGCGAGCAGACAGCTGCGGATCTCCGCATCCAGCTCGAGGATCTGCTCGAGCAGGCAGGCTCGCCGCAGCTTGTCACCACCCTCGACCCCCAATCGGCGCTCGCACTGGGTCACGTTTTCCAGCTCGACCAGGTACAGCGACTTTTCCATCACCAGATTGGTCCAGTCGCCCTGACGGGCGAACTCGACCATGCGCTGCGACTGGCGGAGCAGCTGCTGGTAGCACTCGATGACGCTCGCTTGACTGGCCATCATCAATACCCGTCCACTTGCTGACCGATCTCGCGCCAGGCCGAGCCAATGTCCTCGAGCAGGCGGGCCGCCTCGTCGAGACGCTGCTCGTCGTTGTGCAGATTGGCCTGCAGCAGCAGACGAACAACATAGTCATAGATCTGTTCGAGGCGCCCCGCCAGCTCGCCGCCGCGTTCGTGGTCGAGCGCGGCCAGCAGGCCCTGATTGACGATGTCGATGGCGCGGGAAATGGCCTTGCCCTTCTCCGCCACATCGCCACCCTGCATATGCAGGCGAGCCGCGCGGATCGAGGCCTGCGCGCCATCGAACAGCATGCCGATCAAGCGATGCGGGGTAGCCGACATCACGCTGCTTTCCACACCGACGCGAGCATAGGCTGCCGCCCCACGCATGGTACTGGTGACCATTTTCTTCCCCTCTCTGCGATTGGGTTGTTATCAGCCGTTAAGCTGGGCGTTCAGCGCGTCGAACTGCTGGGTCAGGTAGCTGGTCGTCGCGTTCATTTCCGAGAGCATCAGGTCGAGCTGGGTGAACTGCTTGCGGTAGCGCTCGACGGTGGCGGAGATGGTTTCCTCCACCCGTGTGTAGCGCTCGCCGAGCGACTTGACCCGGCTCTCGACGCCCTTGGTGACATTGGACAGGGCGCCGCCATCCTTGAGGATGCCGTCCAGTACCGCACCCAACTGACCAGCCATGCCGCCTTCTGTACTGCTGCCACTGAAGAAATCGGTCAGCGCCGACAGGTTGCCGCTGACCAGACTGTCCAGCTTGTCGCTGTCGAGCTTGAGGGTGCCCTTGAGCTCCAGCTCGATACCGATGTCGGCCAGGCGGGTGAGCGCACCCTCGCCCAGCGTGCCGGTGAGCACGCTGCGCAACTGGCTCTGCGCGCTGCGCAGGGTGGCATCGCCGAGCAGGTCGCCGGCCACCTGGGTGTCGGCGTTGTAGGAGGTCAGACTGGAGATGGTGCTCTGCAGCGAGTTGTAGGCCGTCACGAAGCCAGTCACCGCCGACTTGATCGCCGCGTTGTCGCGCTCGACCGACAGCACATGAGTGCCGCCCTCCTCGGTCAGCGACAGGGTGACGCCCTGCACCGCTCCCTCGACCACGTTGGACTGACTGATGATGTCAATGCCGTTGACCTTAAGGGTGGCGTTGGCCGCCGCCACTGTCTGGGTCATCACACCGGTCTGGGTAGCGGAATCGTAGCCAAGCAGACCGCTCAGCCCCCCAGTGCCGCTCACCGTCATTCGCGCATCGGTGCCGGTAGCCGTCGAGGTCAGCACCAGACGATGCGGCGCTGCAGTGCCGTCGTTGACGATGCTGGCGCTGACCCCGCCACCCTGCTTGTTGATCGCGTCGCGCACGTCTTCCAGCGAGCTGGCATCCGCCGCCAGATCGACCGTGAGGGTCTTCAGGGTATCACCGCTGCCCTGGGTGATCGTCAGCGTGCCCGCGCCCAGATCCGCCGTGCGATCAGCCACCCCGTCAGTCGCCAGGCTCTGCGCCTGGGCCAGCGCAGTGACCTTGACCTCGTAGCGACCAACCACCGCGTCACTCTTCGCCGCCGCGGCCACACCGGTGCCACTGATGCTGCTGGTGACCCCCTGGAAGGTCTTGCTGGAGTTGAGAGTCTTCGCCGCCGCCTGCAGGCTGGTCAGCGAACTTTTCAGGCGGCCGTAGGCTGACAGCTTGGTCTGCTGGGCCTTCTTCTGCGTGGTGATCGGGTCCAGCTTCATGCGTTCAGCCGTTTCCAGCTGATCGAGCAGACCGCCGAGGTCGAGACCTGAGCCGACGCCCAGCGATGAAATGGTGGCCATGGGATTCCCTTTTGCAACTCCGCCGCGCAGCGCGTTTCGCAGCCGCAAGCGCGCCATGTTCAAGCGATGCCGGAGAGCCTGGCTATCCGGCGCTGTTAAGCCTGATATCGGCCGCCACCAGGCCGACTTTAGTCTCTACATGACATGAAAAGTGCCGACCCGACCGGCAGCGCTGAACATGCAGCCCTCACACCTGCATGTTCATCACATCCTTGTAGGCGGTCAGCAGGCGGTTGCGCACC